>OLQI01001493.1_pt1 | contig 14731 bp, 18 predicted proteins | sample 1672171 | NCBI WGS metagenome assembly OLQI01 (sample SAMEA3136655, study PRJEB25190) | human gut metagenome
AGTGCTAAGTGGGAGTCCAGTTATAAGCGTCGAATCAAGAATCTAGTCCAAATGGAGGAGCTATTCACGTTCTTCAGTTTTCCAACTGCGATCCGTCAGACCATCTACTCGACGAACCTAATTGAGTCGTTCAATAAGAGCCTGAAGAAGATGGTCCGACGTAAAGAGCAGTTCCCAAACGAAGGGGCCCTCGATCGCTTTATCATGACGAAAGTGATGGAGTACAACGATAAATTTGAGAATCGAGCACATCGGGGATTCAAGGACTGTCACGACACGCTTGATTCGATGTTTTAGAATCGCCAATTCATGCGGGCGAAGTTTCCTTTTTTACACAACATTCTTGACACTCTCCAAAGTTAATCATCTGTTCGCTTTATTTTATGTAAAAAAACCGATACACTTAAGCTGTGAGCAAATAGTGTATCGGTATCGCCTGTGAGTCATCAGTCACAGGCGATTTTTATTATTCAAACCCCAGAACCGCTTTAATCATCATGTTAACTTCCGCTGGGACGCTAACATGTTCTAAAATCTTATAACTCCGATGGTGTACATCTAACGAACACAACTGATCACAAAGCAAGGTTCCTTTGGTTACCGTTCTTAAACTTTGATTATCCCAGTTGTATGACAACGGATAGTCTCGGTAAGTACTAGTAAAAGGAATCGCCCAAACAAATGGTGAATTTTGGTTCAACTCTGGCTGGCTAACTACTAGCCATGGACGTTTGCCTTTTTGTTCCCAATTGTGTTGAGGCTTCGGATCATTTGAAACGAGGATGATGTCCCCTTTTCCTAAATGATTCATTGAATCACTCCAATACAAAATATTTTCGTGTTAAGGTGCTTTTTGATAGCTCGCACGAATCAATTGTTTTTAGTAGAGTTCTTCACCAATCGCGCCACCCTTATCAACTATTTCGTACGGATAAGGCTGGCTAGAATCGTAGCCTTCAAACAACTTCTGGATTGCAGTTTGTTTTTTTACTGGTTTCAAAATAATCTCTTCATCAGTTGCACTAAATTCAAACTTGTCATCTTGACTGAGTCCGAACTGATTTAGCAACTTCTGTGGCAAGCGAACTGACAGGCTGTTGCCCCACTTGCTAAGTGTTAACATTCCTTGACTCATGGTACTCCCTCCTTCAGTGAACAATCCTTCCTCACTGATAATAGTATATCATCAGTATCGACAAGTATCAACTAAGAGAATTAAAAACACCGACAAATCCACGCTGTTTTTATTGATAGTTTTCTTGTCACGTCCACCACCTCATTTAAATTTGCGCAAACAAAAAGCCAGCCGTTGAGCTGACTTAATCGTTTTTCTTATTTTGTATTTGCTTGGCAATATCATCATTACCTGAAAGCTCATTAATATTACTCATAAATGAACCTATTAATGCTAAAAACGAAGTTGCACCAAATATCGAACCTATAATCTTATGGCCTTTTAAGATTAAATAAAACGACCCATAAAAATCAAGCAAACGATCACTAATAATATCATTGATGCCCAAGCTAGATGCCCTCGCCTTTTTTGCCGAGCAGTTTCTAATTGACGCCTATGTCGTGATTCGTCTAAGCCATTTTCAATTATTTCTTTAGCCGCATCGGGATAAAGTGCTTGATAACCTGCCAGAATTTTCGGATGAGGAATTGGGCCACTATACATTTCCATTGTAGCAATAATATCTTTTTGTTTTTCTTCGGAAATAGGCAACTTCTTTACTTGGTCAATAATTTCCTGGTCCGCTTTACTTATTCGTTTTTTTGAATCAGCTCCGCTTTTTTCAAGTAATTTATGGTCTTGCTTTTCCAAAAGAAATTAGTCCTCGTTTCATGTCATTACCAATCTTTTCCCAATCGCTATTAGTAAAACCTCCATAGGTTTTATTAATCGTTTTGTGAGTTTTAACCGTTTTCTTTTTCACTAGGGATTCTTCACCTACTTAGTTTTATCTTATGCATTCGTTGATGGGTATGTTCGGCACGGTTGAGCATATACAATTCGGCGTTGCTGCTGCCCGTTCCCCAAAACAAAAAGAGGCTGGGAAAAAAGTCCCAAGACTTAAATGTTGATTATAACAAAAGCCCAGTCAATTAGACTAGGCTTTGGCTCCCCACCTCACTCCGGCGAATAACCGGGGGACGGTAAGCATTTGATTAGGACGAGAAGTTGCCAGACGCGTAACCCTTCAGCCAGTTCATGATGAACCAGGCCGCGATACATACAACAATCCCGACAGCGGCGCGAACCCAGCGCTTCTTGGCGCTTCGAGCACCTTCTTCACCACCCATACCGAACAGTCCGGCACCCCACATAATGGAGGCTGCCATACCGGCGAGGGCGGCAATCTGAAGGTTGTTGGCCACTTGCTTGATGATGTTCGCCGTATTGTTACCAACGTCCGCGAACAGAAATGCTTGTGTCTTAGCCCAGGCATTCAGTAACCAATCGTAGTTAACCAGGACCGTACCCAAAAGATTTCCCATCTTCAGTCAATCTCCTTTCCTAAAAAAGATTATTGCATTGCTGCAATTGTCTTCAATTTAGCGCACTTTTCTAAAAAACAAAGTTTCGACTTTTCGGCCACCAGAATTAGAGTAAGGTCTGTTCTTCTGGTTGCTGATTATCGATCGATTCAGAGGTTTTTGTTGATGCATCAACATTTACTTCATTATTAAATTCATCAGATGTTACCCTTTCCTGAATCAAACCCCACAATTTTTGCCATTCCTCATCATTTTTTACCCCGTAGGCTTTAAAAATTTTTTTACCCATACCCGCAAAGAACCGGGTCCGGAGCTCGGCTGCCCGTTCCGCCTGCTTCTTAGCGGTCTCAGAGGCCTTGTGTTGTCGGGCTTCTGCCTTTTCGGCTTGTTCCAGGAGAGATAGTTTCTTTCGTGCCATTATTTTTAATTCCTTTCGTTAGTTCGCGATTTGGGTTACTTGGCGATCTTCAATTCCGGAGAACTTAATCTTCCGGGTCCCCCGGTGGTGGCGTTGGAGCGCATACTTTGGTGCTTCACCGGTTACCGTGGCCCGGATTGTATGAAGGCGATTGTTGGGATCGCTACTTAACCGTAAGATCAGCATGGACAACGGCGCCGCTACTTCTTTTTCGACACACCGTTGAAGCGGTCGTGCCCCGTTAGCTACGTCCGTCCCAATATCCGCTAGGAAGTTCACCAGCTTGTTCCCGTAGATCAGCTTAAAGCCGTGGTTCTTCATACGCTCATTAAGGGTGTTGAGGTTGTTAATCGCAATTTCCCGGATAATGTTGCGGGTCAGCATATTAAACACGATTTTGTGTTCAATCCGGTTAACGAATTCCGGCCGGAAAACGTTGGTCAGTTCCATTTGGACCTCTTTGCGGAAGGCTGCTTGGCGCCGGGCTAATTGCGTTGCCGTCGTTTGATCATCGTCCTTGAGGTTTTCTTGGTAGGCCTGCTTATCACTGATCAGTTCCGCCCCCAAGTTGGTCGTCATAATGATGATTGTATTCCGAAAGTCGGTTGACCGGCCCCGCTTATCCCGTAATTCCCCTGCATCGAGGACCTGGAGTAAGCGGTCGTGAACGGCCGTGCTGGCCTTTTCAATTTCGTCAAACAGCAAGATACAGTAAGGTTGCCGCTTAACTTGCGTGGTGACGAGATCTTGGAAGTGTTCAATAGAATCCCGTTCGGAAAACTCTGACATATCCATACGAATCATAGCGTCTTCGCTATCGAACATTACCTTGGCGAGTGCCCGAGTTAACGCCGTTTTCCCGGTCCCCGAGGTCCCTAGAAAAAGAAATGAACACAAGGGACGGTCAGGTGATTGTAGACCAGCCTTGGCCACGGTAATTGCATTAGTCACTTCACTAATTGCTTCTGCTTGGCCCTTTACGACCTTACCGAGCTTAGAGCGCACATTCTTCAAACGGCTAGAATCGTTCTTGAGAATGTTAGTAACCGGAATTCCCCGCATTTCTTGCAGAACTTCCGCCACTTGCACCAACCCAATTTCGTGTTGTTGCTTGGCTTCCGCAATCGCCCCGGCTTGATCCATCAGGTCAATTGCCTTGTCGGGTAGATAACGATCCGCAATGTAGCGTACCGAAAGGGTGACACAAGCCTGAATTGCTTCATCAGAATACTTAACCTGGTGAAATTGTTCATAACGGGACTGAATTCCCTTGAGAATCGTTAAGGCCGTCATCTGAGTTGGTTCGTTAACCATTACTTGCTGGAACCGTCGTTGCAAAGCTGGGTCCCGTTCAATGAATTTGTCGTATTCATCAAGCGTGGTCGAACCAATCAGCTGAATATCGCCCCGGGCCATTGCTGGCTTTAACACGTCCCCAAGGTCCATTGCGCCGCCACCTTGATCAACCCCCATAATCGTGTGAACTTCGTCGATAAAGAGAATATTTTCACCCTTAGTCAGTTTCAGTTCATCAATGATCTTCAGCATTTTCATTACGGGGTCTTGTTGACCTAGTGCCGCAATCTGTAAAACCTTGATCTTCTTGTGGTTTAAACGGTCACCGGCCTGCTTAAGGGCAATTAAGCGAGCCAGACCTTCCACAATTGCCGTCTTCCCGACCCCGGCTTCCCCAACTAGAATTGGGTTGTTCTTAGTTCGCCGGGTCAGGTTATAAACCACCTGAGCAATCTCTTGTTCTCGACCAATTGCTTTAAACCGGTCGGGATCAGCCTTAGCTTCTGCCGTTAAATCATCAGTATATTCATCAAGATATGGGGTTTTCACCGGTGGTTGATGGTATTCAATCCACAGTTGTTGCTGCATTTTCGCCCCAGCGCCTCCTTTCTTTTTGGTTGTATAGTGTCACGATTACGTTAGCTAGGTTAGACGATTCCTGTAATAACTTATCCACGAAGAATTGGTAAGTCAGGATCTTTCCGTGCTTAAAGACAACTTCAAATTCCACATCGAGAAACGGGTTTTGAATTAACCAACTTGGTTCAACCTGATTCAGTCGGTGGTTAGTCACAAACCAAAACTCTGGCATTAAGTCACAGGCTGATAAAGCGTCTTGCAGCTCATATAAACGTAACTTGGTTTCAGCAGTTACCGGCTGATTTAGATGGGTCCACCCTACCGGCAGAAGATGATCCAAATCGGTAATCTGATCGGAATTCCAAACTAATGCGGCCTGAATACTTAATCTATTCACCTTCTTGATCATCGGGTGCGGGCTGGTCATTGTGGTTCCCTTCCTTCTTTGGCGCCTTATGATCACCACCGTCTTCACTCTTAGCAGGGTGTGCTAAAGGATCGAGTTGCTGCTTGATTGCTTCAACTTGCTTTTGGGAAAGCATCGTCCACTTATTCCAGCCCACGGCCCCCGCTTGGTGAAGGTCATATCCGGCCATGATCACTTCATAGAACGGGACGTCCAGGTCCCGGGCCAGTTCGATCAACGGCTTGGCCATGAACTTATTAGCAGCTTTTTGGATTAACGATTCCTCATCTTGGGTTAGATAAGCATTGGTACCATAGTTCAGGTTCCCCGCTTCAATTGCGTGGGCCAAAAGCAAGACCTGGTAAGGGGCTAAATTAATTTCATCAGCTAATTCTCTAATTTTCATGATTGATTTTCCTCCTAGAATGCCAGGTTTACTTCGCCGTCGTCATTAAGGTCATTTTTACCTTCATCAGTAGCGTTTGCACTATCATTTTCATCGGCTTCATCGGCCTCATCACCAAGAAAGCCGTTGGTACTATCGTCCTCGTCTTCCCCAACTTCCCGGGCTTCTGCTTCATCAGTTTCTTCTGTAATTTCATCAGAATCCCCAAAGTCGGTAGTTTGGACGGCTTTAGCTGCTTCCGCTTTTTCATCGTCGGCCCGGTTAACGTTAAAAGCACTGTTTAAGTCCTTAGCTTCTTCTAGTTCCCGTAGCTGGTCTTGGACGTCGCCGTCGTCGTCGTTCACATTTTCATCAAGGGCAGCCAGGCGGGCTTCCGCTTGGTCTTCATAACTACCTTCAATATCACTACCTAAATCGGCCGGTTCATCAAGTTCAACGTGCACCAGTTTAGCAGTATCAAAAGCCGCAGAATCCGTTGAATCATCATCAGTCAAGGTTTCTTCATCAACTACATCGTCAATCTCTTCTTCCGTGGCCTCATTTTCTGCTGGAGTTTGGGCTTCATCACTATTGGTAATCTTAGCTACTGCATCAGCTTTAGCTTGGTTATCCTTTAGACGTTGTCCAAACTCACTGACCGCTTCCGCCTCTTCTGGCGTAGGTTTTTCTGTTACTTCTTCTGATTCAGTCGGTTCACTAATAACTTCTCTAGCTTGCGCAACTTCTAGTTGGTTTTTGAGATCATCAACCCGATCTTGAAGTTGTTGGCGAGTAGCGGTAGCTTCTGTAATCTGGTTACGCAAGTCATTGTTATCAGCCGCCAGATGTTCATTTTTCGCTTGGAGCGCCTTATTTTCTTCTGTTACCTGCTGGTTTTGAGCTTGGAGCTTGCCCGCTAGGCCGAGGGCCTTAGCTAGTTCTTGGTTGTCGGTAGTTTCGTTAGGCTTTTCAATCTCTTGGGCCTGACTGAGAACCGTTTGAACGGAGACTTGCTCGGCATTCCGTTCTACAAATTGAGATAATTCCAATTCCCAGTAGGAACCAATCTTGGGATTGGCAAACGAACCGTTTTCTTTGGGATCAATTAACTGGAACAGACCCCCGCTACTCTCAAAAGTAAACAGTTCCTGACCTTGAGATTGTGGTAGTTTGACTACTTCTAACAGTTTTCCTTGCAGTCGCATTGGTTTTAATCCTCCTTGTGTTAGTTAAAATCCGGCTGGAAACCGTAGAATTTCCGGCCCTTGTATTCTCCCCAGCCGAGTTTGCCGGTAATATCACGGTTGCCCTTTTTCGTCTTGTAAGAAAAAGTGATTGATTTTCCAGCTTTCAAGTCAGCTAGTTCTTGTTCGGTAAACTTGTGGCCACCCCAGGTCTGATTGAAGCTAACCGTCTTACCATCAACGACGGTTTGATCTTTTGACTTGGGTTTTCGGCCGTGATCCTTGGGTTTAACGATCTTTCCCAGTGTTTGAGCGTTTTTAGAAAAGGTCGGGGTGTCGTGCGCAATCACTTGGTTCACAGTGGCCAAAACCCGTTCCGGAGCGATCCCATCATCAGGATTCTTAGCATATTTCCCGATCTTATCCATTCCTTGGAATAGCTGAGCCGTAATCCGAGCATTAGCAATCAAAGAACCATGAGCTAACCAGGCAGAAATTTTTCCTTGTTCCGTCAGCGAAAGGCGCCCTTTCCGGTCGTTCAGTAGGTTGGCGTTATTTTTGGCGTCGGTAATGGTGGCCATCGTACTTTGTTGCGTAGCCCCCGTCCCCACGTTTTGCTTGGTCAGTTGCTTGTAAACCCACGACTTGGTCGGCGCCGCTGGCTTTGGATTGGCACCTTCCGCAATGAATGGGGACGCTTGTTGGCCAACTAGCTTGTGATCCTCATCTTTGGCTGGTTCGCCCAGGTCCAAAATTGCTTTCCAGTTCCGTTTAACCGGGCGGTTAAAGCTAGTCACAAATTCGGGGTGATCCGCCACGCTGGACGTGGTGTGTTCGTAGACATAATCTTCCCCGAACATCGTCAATGCACTCTTGGCCAGCAGTTCATAAATATCCCGAGCGCACTTGCCAGAGTTGGTGCCCTTAACCTTGGCCGCAATGAATTTTGTGAGTTGGTCTAAACTATGCGGAATTTTACTTCCTGGGCGGTTGGCCCCGTGAGTGGCAGAATCCTTTACCAGTCGTGGCCGGGGCGCCAGGTGAGTTAGCAAGTTTTTATCAACTCCGACCAGATCCGCAATCACTTCCCGGTTCTGCTTCAGTTCATTAAACTGTTCAGTCGTAATGAACTTATCTTCCGTCCGTGGGTAGGATACGTAACCAGCTTGATAAAGTTCTTGGTAGACCGTCTCAATTAGCTTGGACGGGTAGCCTTTCTTGGCTAGTTCCGCGTCTAGTTTTGCCAAGTCCAGAAGTTGGCCAGGTGCTTGTGTCTTTTTGACCGTCTTAACGTCACTAATTCCACTAGGGGCAAAGATAGTCAATTCCTGCTTAGCCGCTTCCTTATCACTATGGTGGAGCTTAGCCAAGGCGTCCTCATCATCTTTTGGTACTTTCCGGGCAAATACGTGGCCGTTTTCGTCCTTATATTTCACCTCATAGAAAGGCTTCTTGACGTAGTTTTTGATTGCCGTCAGGCGTTGATCCACTAGTGCCAGCATATACGACTTCAATCGCCCTTGGTTCGCCACCCGGACTTGGTAACCCGCATTCCGAGCGGCCGAAGTGGCCAATCTAGTCAGTTGCATGGAGGCAAAGTCCCACCGTTGCCGGGTCTGGGCCTTCAGGTAATCACCATCATGGGCCTGATCCGAAACGTCACTGAGTTTTTCCATTGCACGCCGAATTGCCTTAGGACTCTCGTCATCGTGGTATTCCCGCAGCACTTTGCCGTGCCAACCAATCGCGTTAATAATCTCCCAAGCCAACAATTCCCCTTCACCCGAAGGGTCGTTATCCGTGGCAATCACAATTGCCCCAGCATTCTTACTAGCTTTTTTTATTTGGCTAATAATTGATTGTTTCCGGCGATCAATTGGTTCCTTGACCCACTTAAATTGATCAATCGGCCATGGCATATCTTCTGGTTGCCACGACTTTAATTTTTTGACCAACGTCTGGTCAGCAACCTGTTCTTCTGGTTCTGAAAGAGTCAACAGGTGTCCTTCCGCGTGAACAATCTGGTAACTATGGCCGTCAAACTCCCCGCTACTTCCGCCAAGGGCCTGTACAAAGTTATCCATTGCCGACTTCTTTTCACATAGGATTAAATAGTCCAAAATCCGCGCTCCTTTCGCTTAATAACTTCAATGTACCGTGTTTATGAATTCAGACAAGTTTCGACTTTTCGGCCACAAAAAAAGGAATGATCAACGTCATTCCTTAACGTGCCCGGGCCTTTATTTGAGTTGGGGCTGGTTTAGCTTGCGTTTTGGTCTTGGGCTTACCGGCTAGATTCCCCTGTTTAACTTCTTTCACCATCTCCTTAAATTGTTTGGGACCTAACTTTTCTTTAAGCCGGTCAACGTATTCCATGGGGGTCATACTTTGGATTTTCATTTCGCCCTTTTGTAAGGCTTCATTCCAATCCTTATTCCCGGCAGCTGGAACATCAACGAAGACCCGAGTGTACTTATCATTAATCCGATTAAAACTAGAGTATTCACTTTTAGCTTCCGCAATAAACTGCGGCTTCTCTGGACTATCAGCAATGCTATGGGTCAAGTAGTTAACTAGCCGATCGTGAACGTCACCCTTAGTCTGGTGGTCCTGAACGTACTTTAAAACACCCTTAGCTCCGGCTTCATCAGTATCCAAGCATAAGTGGACTTCTCCCACGTCGCCACGTTCTTTGATAAATTGATCCACCGTTCTCAACTTAGATCCCGCTCCGTTTAGTGACAAATACCGCATATTTTCTTTAGCATTGTGGTTCATGTTGAAGTGTGACAGGGCGTCAACGGGGCTTTCAAAGACATAGAGTTTCTTAAATTCACTAGGGTTATCCGCGTTTTGCTTCTGAAAACTAAACCCAGCTTTTGGCTCCGAGCCTTTTCCGATCATCTTGAGCGTGCCACGCTTACCAAAGTGTTGGTGATCAATCACGGTGCCTTGCTGGTCACCACCGATTTCTTTTCCTTTGGTATCCCGCCAAACAAAGTAGGCGTTCCCATTAGGAAGTTGACGAATTAAGTTAGCTTTAAACAAGGCGCCAACCAAATTTGGATCAAGCTTACGCTGGTTCACCAGGTAATTAGTGACTTGTCGATGATCGGCAACCCCTTGCCAACGTTTGGGGTCGTAGTGAACGATTGGGGCATAGTGTTTTTTAGCGTGGGCTAATTCCGGCGACATATTCCGCAAGATCTTCATAATATCGCGGGATTTTTCGACCCCTTCATAATACTTAATGAAGTTATACAGGTTGCCCCCGACCCCTTGCGAGTTCCAGTAGAAGGTTTCATAAGGTTTCTTACTGGTACTCCGAATATCAATCACCAGGGAATCATGGTCCCGCAGCCTAATAAAGTTTCGGTCATCATACTTGTAGGGAATTCCTTTTAGATCCAGGTACTTTTGGATCGATTGACGGCAAATCCGGTCAATTTCAGAGGCGTCGCCACAGTTTTTTGATGAAATTGCCATGCTACCACCCCCTAACGCGCCAGTTCACGGGGCCGGGGCTTGGGCTGTTGTTCAAGTTTCTTAAGCCGGTGAGGTTGAAAACCACTGAACCATTGGTTATTAACCATCATCACGGGGGTACTCCGCCACCCGTCCTTGATTAACATCTTCTTGGCTTTCAGGTCTTTAGAAATGTTGACTTCTTTGAATTCAATGTGTCGTTCTTGCAGGTAGCGTTTTGCAAAGTGGCATTGTAAGCAGTCATCTTGGGTGTAAATTGTGATCATGGAAGCGCCCTCCTTATGGTTATTTCCTTAACCGTAAGGGAGAAATGCTAAATCCCAATCTTTCGACTTTTTGATCGTTATACCAGTTTTGGAATATCTATATGTTTTATGATATAATTGAGATAAATAAAAATAACGAAACCGGGGTATTTTACATGGAATTCCCACAAGTAGGACTGTTTATCCGGGCGCAACGCCGTCAACGAGGGTGGACCCAGCAGGAACTTGCAAACCGTGCTGGGGTTACGCAACCAATGGTGGCCCGGATCGAGAATGGCAACAACACCCGACTAACCACCTTAAGTCGGATCGCTGCGGCCTTCGATAAAAAGATCAACATTACTTTTACTGATACTGACCCAGGAGGACCATCATGAAAAACCGTGTCAAATTTATTTTATCTGAGACTGGCAAAACCTTTGTTAACAGCTTTACGGCCTTTGACCCCGCCTATTTGGTTAAATGCTGGGCAATCATCTTATTCATCGTCTGGGCCTTTGCAGATCATAGGAGTGCCCTGACGTTTGGCCAGCGACTTTGGACGTCACCGGTAATGTTTGGGTACATGGACTACCTGAACTTTCACGCCCATCACCAGGAATTGTTAGGTAACCTCATCTCTCTAGTTAGCTTCATTGCCTTTCCCTTTACGATGTTTCTTTGGGAAAGTACGCTAGGCAGGATCGAGCGAGCATTTGATATTTGGCCGTATTTTATGGCGCTTGGTATGTTCGGGTTTTTCATTGGCTTTTCGATCTTAATTGCGAAAGGCCTTAAATGGGGCTTTTTAGTGATCTTCTCACCCTTCCTTAATATTCTTGGCTTCATCGAAGTTTTGGGAATCGTGATTTACCACCGCTACCTTAAGAAAGAAAATCAGGAAGAAACTAACTAAATTAGCACTTTGGTGGTATTATAATAGGCAAGGGATCCGATCCCTCCCTTCTCTCTACCCAAACTCTTTTACTTACTACCTTGGTATCTCTCCTAACTTATATTCCTTAGCTAATTTACGTTAAACTATTTTTCCCAATAAAAAAGACGTTCCGCAATGGAGCGCCTTTTTTTGTTTAATTTTTTTTGAGAAGGGGCCCATCGCGGACTGCTTGCTATCGTTTTCGTCCCCGTTGCTTAGGCGGAAGATACGTTTGATAATTCTGTTTCTTGGTGGTGTTTGTCTTAACTAGGCGATTGATCACTTCGCTTTTGCTGGGAATTTTCTTTAGTTCAATGAACTTGGCAATTCTATTTAGATCAGAAGATGCTAGGGATTTAATCACCTCCTGGTCTTGCTGGTCAAAGTACAGCTCTTGACTATGGTTGGCCGCTAACATTTGCACGAACAATTTTGTTGCCCGGCCGTTTCCTTCCCTGAATGGGTGCAGGTAATTTACCGAATCAATTAATTGGGCATACTCAAGGGCCGTTGGTGATTCTTCTTGGTTCATTACCTGAAGTTGGTCATTAATATTCTTAATTCCCATCGGAATGGACGCTGACCACATGAACATGGACCCACCTTTAGAAAGCTCGTAATTACGGATTTTACCAGCCCAGTCGTAAATCGGCTTGAACAGGAATTTGTGAATTTTCACTAAATCATCGACAGACCTGATTTTTACATCATAGCTGAGTAGGTATTCAGCCCGGTCAACTGTCGTTCGGTACTCTAGGTAACGTAGCCTGTCGGAATTGGTCTCATTAAATTTATTCTTCAGAGTACCATTTTGGTATTTGAATTTTTTACTTAATTCATCATCACTCATTTTTACCCTCAAATATTTCTTGGTAATCTTTATCAAGTTCAGGCCGAGGCTGCAAGGAACGAGCGTAAATTTCCGCAATATCTTGCTTAGTTGGCTGGTAACCTTCCATTACAGTATTATGCACAGCGGCTTCAATCCTCCAAAAGTCGTGGGGGTCAGGAATGTAGTAACCCTGGATCGTTTGTTTTTCCCGATCAACAACGTACTTAAAGGTCCTTTCTTGAATTTCATCTAGAACGTAACCGGGGTCGGAGTAAGTGGCCAACGCTAAAGCATTTAAGATCCGGATACTCCAGGATTCAACCGGCTTCTGGAAAGCCTGGCTTAACGTTGACATACTAATTCCTGAATTCTTAGAAACATCAGTCATGGTGATTCCATGGTTACTCATGTAATTTTCGACGGCTTGAATCATAAGCTCAACTCCTTTTCTTTATTATACCATATATCGAATTCCTCTTCTATATATGGAATGATGGAGAATTGCCACTCAGTCAAAATTTAACGATCACTTACTGTTTAACGAGCTTTATAATTTCTTGAATCGCTTGATATCGTCCGGCCGTTCCACCTCCCGATTGTGTATTTCGACCAATTTACTTCCTTAATTATACTAAATCAGAGTCTCTATTGGCTATAATCCCCTTAAAGGTAACAAGTATGAAACCCAAGACTTATTATCGCTAGGGGGATTTTTATTTGCCAAGCTATTCGACACTAGATCGGTTATATTTTCTAAGTTGTTATCAGGATTCGGATCTTTCGATCAAGGTTTTCGCTGATTACAACGGGATCCACGATGGTTCATTACGTCGTTGGATTAAAGGATTCCTTCAGGAAGGAGTACTGGGGGTTAGGCGGAGCACGACCAACCGCCGGTATTCAATTGACCTAAAAGTGGCAGCGGTTGTCGACTATCAAGATACCGGCTTATCACGCCAGGAAGTGCTTCATAAGTACAATATTCGCAGTAATTCTCAACTAACCGACTGGGTTATTCGGTACAATAGTGGCAAACTACTAGCACCAAAAGGCGCAGGAAAGCGGGTTAGGAAAATGGGACGGAAAGTCAGTTACGACGAAAAGATTAAGATTGTCCAGTGGGCACTTGATCATGACAGTGATTACCAAGTAACAGCTAAGGAGTTCGACGTTTCGTATAACCGAGTGTATGACTGGGTTCGAAAATATCAGGCCACCGGTAACTGGGAAGTCTTAAAGGACCGGCGAGGTAAAAAGCCGCGTCCCAAAGGTGACGCTTTAACGCGCGAAGAACAGTTAGAAGAAGAGAACCGACAACTCAAGGCAAAAGTTCGGCGCTTAGAAGTGGAGCGAGCTTTCGCAAAAAAATTGAGAGAAATACGCAATCGGGAGGTGGACGATCCGCAAAATACGAAGCGATTCAGGAACTAGTTAAGGAAGGTTACACAGTGACCGAGTTGGCGGCGGTAGCAAACACGTCGCGTAAGTCATATTACATTTGGCTCAAGAAAAGGCAGATCAAGACCCAGCAAGAAATCGAGAATGCGAAGATTTTGGCGGCGATTCGTCAAATCGAGAAACGCCATTTGAACTGTGCGGGTTACCGGAAGGTCACGGCCATTCTTAATAGCGATACCAGCAAGATTAAAGAGTACACTTTTAGCTTCGACTTCCCGATTAACATTAAACGGGTCCGGCGGATTATGCGTGAGCACGGGATCAAAGCTGACATTCGCCAACCGCGTCGTAACCGGGTTAAAGAACAACAACAGTACCTTGAAGACAATGTATTACATCGCCAATTTGCCCCTGACCAGCCCAATAAGGTCTGGGTGACTGATACTACGGAACTTACTTACGGTCGTGGAAACAAGGTACGACTGCACGCAATCATAGATTTGTATGGGAACTATGCGCTTAGTTACTTCATATCTCCAACCGAAACCGCCAAGGACGTAATTAAAGCTTTTGAATTGGCTAAACAGAAGACCAGTAGGTTGGCTCCGTTAATTCATACAGATCGTGGATCTGCCTACACTTCAAGGGAATTCAGTAATTACCTTATCCAAAACCAATGCGTCCACAGTATGTCAGCGCCGGGGACCCCGGCTGATAATGCGGTAATTGAGCGCTGGTGGTGTGACTTCAAACATCTGTGGCTGGCACACCAGCCAGCGCCTCAAACGTATGACCAACTCTTAAAGTTAGTGGCAGAAGGCGTTAAGTACTTCAACACCGTTGAAATATCCGGTAAAAGAAAGAATCTCACCGCTGTAGATTACTACAGAAGTGAGATTGCATAACTTAATAATTTTAGATTTCTAAAGTGTTACCTTGACAGGGGGCAGTGCCATTTAACTTGTACACTTTTTATTCTAGGCCCAGGTATTGAAAAAGGGAAAGCCTTCCCCGGGTCAAGTCCAAAATGTTGGTGTAAATTAAATTCCGCGAATTTATCATTTCA
>OLQI01001497.1_pt1 | contig 14708 bp, 9 predicted proteins | sample 1672171 | NCBI WGS metagenome assembly OLQI01 (sample SAMEA3136655, study PRJEB25190) | human gut metagenome
ATCTCGCCGAAGGCTTCCAGCAGCTCATCGTTGGTGTACTTAGCCATTATGGCTTCCTTTCAATCTTGGCGGCGGACGAAGTGGTAGATCCGCTGCCTAATAAACCTTATTGTTTAAATTATCGAAGCGACTGATTCATGCCGTGAGGGCGTAAATCAGGCAGCCTTCTCCTGCTTTTCGCGCAGGGCGTCGATCGTGCGCACAGCCTTGGTAGGCAGAGCGTTGAACAGGTACGCGGCCTTGGCCATCGATGCCTTGATGTCGCCGGCGAATTCGGCAAGCAGCTGCGGGCGGGACTTGAGGTCTGCCAGCTTCTTGGCGCCCTCGGCATCGTAGACAGTGCCGTCAGCGGCGGCACCCTTGATGACAAGAGCCTTGTTGTCCTTGGCGAAGTCACGGATGACCTTCGCAGCCTCGATGAAGTCGCCCTTCACGAAGGTGATGGCGGTCGGGCCGGAGAGAATCTCGTCGAGACCCTCAATGCCCGCTTCCTTGGCGGCGATGCGTGCCAGCGTGTTCTTTGCCACGGTGTAGGAAGTATCGCGGCCTAGCTTTTCACGCAGATCGGAAATCTGCGGAACGGTAAGCCCGCGGTACTCGGTCAGGTAGACGGCGTCAGCGTTACGGAATTCTTCCGTAAGCTGAGCGACTACCGCTTCCTTTTCGGGCCTCTTCATGGCGTTCCTTCCTAAGTCGGCCGTTGACTTGGAGTTCGGAACTTTCGGCCGGGCAACAAAAAAGCCCTGCGCACAGGCAGAGCAATATAATCTCGCGAAGCGACCTTCGCCGGCCCTTGACGGGCTTATATCTCTCAACCTGCGCTGGCTTGGCGAACCAAACTTCGGAAATGCACTCGCGCGCACTTCAACCAACGGTCTGTGGTTTACGGATGATTAGATTACGGATGGTCAGCGACATTGCAGAATTCGGGCGTGTCGCGGGGCATTACAGCGTGGCGGCGTACTGGGCTACGGACGCGGTGACTTCCTTCAGATAGTCGAGCGAGCGACGCCAGTGGCCGGGTACCTCGATCGAATGGTTGGCATCCGGGTATTCGTGCACGTGCGGGGTGAGCGCGTTGGCGCGGGCTTGATCGTAGAACGGGTCGGCGGTGCCGGCGCAGATCAGCGGTGCCGGGCCGGAGTATCGGGAGCTGGCGGCGTGCGACTGGCCGGCCTGTTCCGCGCGGATGATCGCCCTTGCTTCGGCCACGCTCGGGGCCTCGGATTCGGCGACGATATCATCGCCGACAGCCGGCACCGGAATCACCCGGGCGGATGGATCGAAGTCGGCGTGATGCAGCACCGGGGTCAGCAGCACGAACGGCAGACCGTAGTGTGAGGCCACATGTGGGTAGGTCATCGTCGTCAGCGACTTGCCGATCAGCAACAGGCGAGGGCCGGACGGGGTGTCGGAATCACGGTTCGGCGAGCCAGCTGCGCCATCGGCCAGCACGGTAGCAGAATCATCGGCGGCAACGCCATCCCCGGAATCACCGGCTTTACCCGCGCCGGACTCGCGCGCGGCGGCCACCCAGCCGTCAATCGCCTGATTGAGGACCGGAATCACCGTGGACAGGTCGTCGGAAGCGTTGCGTACGTTCATGCGGTCGATTCGCCAGCCGGCCTCGACCAGAGCCTGGGCCGACCAGTAGAGCAGCGGACGGTCGCAGTTGTAGCCGGTGCCGGGCATCAGCAGTACGCGGCCGTACTCCTGACCGGGCTTGACGACATTCTTCTTCCAAGAGGTGATGCTGACTTCGACGGCCGGTTTCATCGCGCGCCTTCCTTCCACGGGTGTGTCCTGCGTGTCCCCTGAGTTGTTCCGAATTATTCTGGCAGTCAGTCTACTCCCGGACCCGTTCACGTTGCCTCCACAAGCTATAATCGGCCACGGTTCTGATTGGGTGCGCAGCACCTGACGCGCGTTGGGCAGGCCGATCAGGGCGAGTCGCAATTCTCGCCGGGGCCAGCCGCAGCATTATGCACGCGGTGCGCAGCCCCGCATAAACCCAAGGAAGTAGAGAGTAAATGGAGAAGTTCTTCCATTTGAAGGAAAACGGCACGACCGTCTCGACTGAGATTCTGGCCGGCCTGACCACGTTCTTCGCGATGGCTTACATCATCGTCGTCAACCCGCAGATCCTGTCGCAGACGGGTATGCCGTGGGGCGGCGTGTTCCTGGCCACCATCATCGCGGCCATCATCGGCACCCTGGTCATGGGCCTGTTCGCCAACGTGCCGTACGCCCAGGCCGCCGGCATGGGCCTCAACGCGTTCTTCACCTACACCGTGTGCTTCGGCCTCGGCTTCAGCTGGCAGCAGACCATGTGCATAGTGTTCCTGTGCGGCCTGATCAACATCCTCATCACCGTCACCAAGATCCGCAAGATGATCATCCTGGCCATCCCGGAGTCCCTGCAACACGCCATCGGCGGCGGCATCGGCCTGTTCGTGGCCTACGTGGGCATGCTGAACGTCGGCCTGATCAAGTTCACTCCCGGCGATCCGAAGGCCGCCGCCAAGGGCGGTGCCGTTGCGGCTACCCCGGGTCTGGCCAACTTTAACGACAAGGTGCTGTGGGTCTTCCTGATCGGCCTCGTACTGGCCATTGTGTTCACCGTGATGAAGGTTAAGGGCGGCATGCTGCTGGCCATCGCCATCACCACCGTAATCGGCATCCCGTTCGGCGTGACCACCTGGTCCAACTCGCAGTCCATCAGCGAGACCTTCTCCCAGCTGCCGCAGACCTTCGGCGCGATCTTCTCCGCCGAGGGCTTCCCGGCACTGTTCTCTGATCCGACCAAGCTGCCGCTGGTCATCGTGACCATCTTCGCCTTCTCCATGTCCGATACGTTCGACACCCTGGGCACTTTCATCGGCACCGGCCGCCGCACCGGCATCTTCTCCGCCGAGGATGAGAAGGCTCTGGAGAACGGCCACGGCTTCTCCTCCAAGATGGACAAGGCCCTGTTCGCCGACTCCATCGCCACCTCCATCGGCGCCATCTGCGGCACCTCGAACACCACCACCTACGTCGAGTCTTCCGCCGGCATCGCCGCAGGCGGCCGAACCGGCCTGACCTCCGTGGTTGTGGCGATCTGCTTCGCCTTGTCCGCGTTCCTGGCCCCGGTCGTCTCCGCCGTGCCGTCCGCCGCAACCGCCGGCGTGCTGGTGATCGTCGGCTGCATGATGGCCGCTTCCCTGAAGGAAGTCAAGTGGGACGACATCGCCGAAGCCATTCCGGCGTTCTTCGCCGCCGTGTTCATGGCCTTCTCCTACTCCATCTCCTACGGCATCGCCGGAGGCTTCATCATGTACTGCATCGTGAAGACCTGCAAGGGCAAGGCCAAGGAGGTTCACCCGATCATCTGGACTGTGGCCGCGCTGTTCATTCTGGACTTCGTGTGCATGGCGATTCTGTAACGCTGATTGACAACGGATTAGCCTTTAAGGATTAATCCGCCGCCATACGGCATAAAGGCCGGGCTCTCACAAGGGCCCGGCCTTTGTTGTTGCCACAGTGATCAACGCCCATGAGTACCTTCGATGATCATCCGCCATTCTTGATGCATGGGAATAGTTGTCAACCGACAACTAAACGTACATGGCGGCAGCACGAGTGCCTTATTCAACATCGAAATATGCAGCGCGAAGAAGCCGAAAAACCAAAAAGGCTTCTATACCGAATGAAACGGTATAGAAGCCTTTTGGTTTGCGATCAAGCCCTTCTCACCCGAGAGAAGCTAGAGAACGATCAGTCCTCGAATGCCGAACCGTTAAGCGGGAAGCCCTACGGGCTTCCCGTAGGTGAGGGGAGCGGCTATGCCGCGACCGATCCGTGAGAGGGATTTAGTCCTCGAACGGATCAAAGTCGCGACGGACGCGGCGACGCGGGCGCTCAGTACGCTCTTCGCGGTCGGCGCGGTAGTCGTCGTAGTTGTCGTCGGTGGCGTAGCGCGGGTTACGGTCCGAGCCACGGCCACGGCCACGGGAACCGCCACGGCGGTCATCACGATCGCCACGGTCATCGCGATCGGAAGAGCGACGGCGACGCGGACGATCATCGTCACGGGAGTCGCGAGCATCACGGTCATCGCGATCGTCGAAGTCACGGTCGGCAGAGCGACGGCGACGCGGACGATCATCATCGCGATCATCGCGATCGAAGTCACGGTCATCGGAGCGACGGCGACGCGGACGGTCGTCGTAATCATCCTCGAAGTCATCGGAGCGACGGCGACGCGGACGGTCGTCACGATCGTCGAAGTCACGGTCATCGCGATCGGAGCGACGGCCACGGCCGCCACGGCGATCGTCACGGTCACCACGGCCACGGCCGCCACGGCGGTCATCGCGATCGCCACGGCTCGGGCGGGCGTTGTTCTCCTGATCCTCGAAACCAGGAATGGCCAGGGAGATCTTGCCGCGATCATCGACACCCTGAACGATCACCTCAACGGTGTCGCCTTCCTTGAGCACGTCTTCGACAGCGTCAATACGCTCGCCGTTGGCCAGGTTGCGGATCTGGGAGATGTGCAGCAGGCCGTCGGTGCCGGGGGTGAGGTTCACGAAAGCGCCGAACGACGTGGTCTTGACGACCTTGCCGTTGTAGGTTTCGCCGGCCTCGGGCACGTGCGGGTTGGCAATCTGGTCGATGATGGCCTTGGCCTTCTCAGCAGCCTCGCCACCCTCGGAGGAGATGAAGACGGTACCGTCATCCTCGATGGCAATTTCAGCGCCGGTGTCTTCCTGAATCTGGTTGATCATCTTGCCCTTCGGGCCGATGACTTCGCCGATCTTCTCAACCGGGACGGAGGTGGTGATGATGCGCGGAGCGAACTCGCTCATCTCGGCCGGGCCGTCGATGCACTCGTTGATGACCTCGAGAATCGTGGCGCGGGCTTCCTTGGCCTGCTGCAGAGCGGCGGCCAGGATGTCGGCGGGGATGCCGTCGAGCTTGGTGTCGAGCTGCAGGGCGGTGATGAACTCGGAAGTACCGGCCACCTTGAAGTCCATGTCGCCGAAGGCATCCTCGGCACCCAGAATATCGGTGAGGGTCTTGAAGATGTGCTTGCCATCAACGTCGCCGGACACGAGGCCCATGGCGATGCCGGCAACCGGAGCCTTCAGCGGCACGCCGGCAGCCAAAAGGCTCAGCGTGGAGGCGCACACGGAACCCATCGAAGTGGAACCGTTGGAACCGATGGCCTCGGAGACCTGTCGGATGGCGTAGGGGAACTCTTCGCGGCTCGGCAGCACCGGCACGAGAGCCTTCTCGGCGAGGGCGCCGTGGCCGATTTCGCGGCGCTTCGGGGAACCGACGCGGCCGGTCTCACCAGTGGAGTACGGCGGCATCTCGTAGTTGTGCATGTAACGCTTGGACTGCGGACCGGACAGCGCGTCGATCTGCTGCTCCATCTTGAGCATGTTCAGCGTGGTGACGCCCAGAATCTGGGTCTCGCCACGCTGGAACAGGGCGGAACCGTGCACGCGAGGCACAATGTCCACCTCGGCGGACAGGGTGCGGATGTCGCGCAGGCCACGGCCGTCGATGCGGTAGTCCTCGGTCAGGATGCGGCGACGCACAATCTGGCGCTGCAGTTCCTTGAAGGCGTTGCCCAGCTCCTTGTCCTTCTCGGCGTCGTCCATATCGGTGAACTCGTTCGCGAGCACCTCGCGCACGTGCTCCTTGATCTCATGGATGCGATCCTGACGCGGCAGCTTCTCGGCGATGGAGAGGGCCTCGTCCAGATCCTTGTGAGCGATCTCGTCGATACGGGCATACAGCTCGTCGGTGTACTCCGGGAAGAGCTGGAATTCCTTGGTCTCCTTGGCGGCGATCTTCTTGAGCTCATCCTGAGCCTCGCAGATCACCTTGATGAACGGCTTGGCGGCTTCAAGACCACCGGCCACGACCTCCTCATCGGGCTTGGTCTGACCCTCGTCATAGATGAGGTGCCAGGCGTTCTTGCCGGCACCCGCCTCGATCATGGCGATGGCAACATCACCGTTCTCGATCACGCGGCCAGCGACCACAATCTCGAACACGGCGCGCTCACGCTCACTCCAACGCGGGAAGGCGACCCACTGGCCGTCGATCAGCGCCAGACGCACACCGGAGACCGGGCCTTCGAACGGCAGGCCGGAGATCATAGTGGAGGCGGAAGCGGCGTTCAGGGCGATGACATCGTAAGCGTCATCAGGGTTCACGGCGAGCACGGTCTCGACGACCTGCACTTCGTTGCGCAGGGTGTGCGGGAACAGCGGGCGCAGCGGGCGGTCGATGATGCGGCAGGCGAGGATGGCCTCGGAGCTCGGGCGGCCTTCACGGCGGAAGAACGAGCCCGGAATCTTGCCGACAGCGTACATCTTCTCTTCAACATCAACGGTCAGCGGGAAGAAGTCGTAGTTCTCCTTCGGGCTGGAACCGGCGGTGGTGGTGGACAGAATCATGGAATCGTCGTCGAGGTAGGCGGCCACAGCGCCATCGGCCTGCTGGGCGAGGCGGCCGGTCTCGAAGCGCAGCGTGCGCTTGCCAAACGATCCATTGTCGATTACGGCCTCAACGGCCTTGATTTCGGGACCCTCCATAGGGTTCCTCCTTCTTTAATTTTCTAATTATTCCTACATACTGTGCTGCGGTTCGGCGACTCGCTTGAACCGCAACTGTCCTCTTCAGCGGACGTCACATACCTTGTTTCGACTGACCCCTTGGCCGTCGTTCCTCGTGTCAACCCCTTCATTCGGGTTCTCCTGTCGGCCTTACCTGCTGGCCTATCCTCTAACCCTCTTGCCGTTGTTGCCGTTGGCTGGCGATATGTAAAACGCCCGAGCACCATCCTAGGTACTCGGGCGGAAGTCTTCAATTATCGACGCAGACCCAGACGCTCGATGAGGGAACGGTAACGGTTGATGTCAACGCGCTTGAGGTAGTCAAGCAGGCGACGACGGTCACCGATCATCAGCTGCATACCACGACGGGAGTGGTGGTCGTGCTTGTGCTCCTTGAGGTGCTCGGTCAGATCAGCGATACGCTTGCTCAGCAGAGCAACCTGGACCTCCGGAGAGCCGGTGTCACCTTCATGGGTCGCGTACTTAGCGATGATTTCCTGCTTTTCTTCAGCCGTAAGTGCCACGGCATCCTCCTTATATTGCTGCGCGGTGCTACCGGCCCGATGCCGGCGCGCTCTCTATCCGCGGGCGAAATACGCCAAGGGTCAATTATACAGGAGCACCAGACACCACGAATCAGACCAACGTCAGCAGGCCGCCAAACATCACAACAAGCAAAGCAATCGTCTCAATCACAAAAAAAGATAAACGACGCCCAACTGCGCGTCAGCACATTCAACGGCGACTCTTTTTTAATCGTCACCAACAATCCCACCCACAGCACCGCGAAAACGGCAACGCCAATACCAACTGAAATAATGCCAAGATTCGCCGCATTCGCCAATGCCGACGACTCTCCGTACACCACATATGTCGCATACCAAAAATCAATTTTCAGAATGCGCAGGCCGGCAATGAGTTGCTCCGCCGCCAAGCCAATCACAAAAACCGCGCCCCACAAGCGCCGATGGGCGTCAACAACCAGCAGACCAAGGCCGGAAACGGCAATCAGCGTCACCGTCCAGGCAACAAACGCGGCGCCGCGCGGCTCAAGCGCGCTCAAATTATCAAGCAGCCACTGCGTATCGTTCACCGCAATCGCACGCCCCCACCAATACGGCACCACAATGGCCGCAATCACCAGCAGCGCATAAGCCAGCCACAATGCAGGATGCGAGCGCTTACGCTCAATATCGGCCAGCGACAGCGTCGATTCGGGAATGGACGCCACCGGATGCTTGGAAACATCGTTATGTTTGGAAACATCGTTGGGCATGGGCGAAACACCATCGGACCGCGTATCGATTTCAGCCTGCACCTCACCGCTCGCCTGCTGGTCGACCGGCTGTTTCTCCACGCTGGAATTCACCGCCATCTACGTTTACCTCGCGTTCGTTGTTCGACGCCACACCTGTCTGCACAATGCGTCGTCTCATGCCGCGACGCCCATGCTAGGACGGTATTGTATCGTGAGTGCGCCATACGATAATGACATGGCGCCGGACATAACGCCGCAATACCTGATTTTCGCTAATCGCAACCATGCTTCGGCGGACGACATAAGCCATACATATGTTCATAAGGGCGAACCATATCCGAATTACTCACTCCGCTAACATCACCACATAACGGCAACATAGATACACAGCCATACTTGATATCAGGAGAACGCCGTCGATTCGAAATGAAAACTGCCAGCCGCCCACACACCAGCTCCTTTGTTTCCAAAATCGCACATTCTACGCCGATGTCATGCTCCACCATGTCTCACGCCGCGGTCTCAACATAACAGGATGGGTTGTACGAATCCACGTTGCCGAGCATTCGCACAACCCACCATTGCGACACATCACTGATTCCGCACATTCAATCGCTGCAACCAACAGGCTGCGGCGATATTTCAGCGCGAAGAGCGGCGTATCCGAATGACACTGATGCCAGCCAGCATCAGGGCAATTGCAGACAGCACCATCGGTGTTACGGACGAACCAGTTGATGACAGTTCAGATGAATTATCATCAGCAGTAGAAGACTGTTGCTGGCCGCCATCACCGGTCTGATCGCCGTTACCCGACTGGTTACCGTCACCGGTCTGATCACCACCACCAGGATTTCCGCCATCACCAGACTGACGGTCAACCGCCAATTGCGCGAGCTGCAAACTCAGTGCACGCTGCGGGGCATCCACCTCATTTTGCGTGGAAGGATCGGATGCCAACGCCTGCTTTGCCTTATCAAGTAGCGTGAGCATCTTATCCCACTCATCCATAGGATATTCCGCAGACTGCAGAGAGTCAGCCTGATCAATGGCCGAACGCAGCTTAGACGTATCCACAGCTTTGCCGTCAGAAGTCAACACGTCGCTCAAGTCATAGTAATCAAAATCGACATAACCACCCGTATTCTCCTTGGCGTAATTGAACAAGCCGATTCGATACCCCTTAAAGTGCGACAAGCTCCAATCGTAAGTCAGCGGCCCCTGCTCGTCGCCAAGCTTGGACCATTGCTTACCGTCCAGACTGTACCAATACTGAATCGTCAACTTACCACTCGCATTATCCAGTGTGTTGTCCGACTTGATCCACACATTGGTCGCATCATCTGGCAATGTCACTGTGCCGCCCGATACAAAGGCCTCTTCAGCGTCACGATCAATCGTATCGTCAACGATATTACCGTCCGCGTCCTTCACGCCATTGTCGTAGACACGCTTGACCACGCCCAACGTTCGCTGTCCATTTTCTTGACGCACAGCGGCATAGGCAAAACTACGGGTATATGTAGCGAGGCCTGCGGTGTCTCCATCCTTCATATGACTGACATCCATGTGGGTTTCCACAGACATGGATCCGCCAAAGGTACGCTGCGACAAAACGTTACGGGCGGTTTCAAAATATGTCAGGTCGCCATAAGTGCCTTTCATATATTTGGCCGTGGCGGAAACCTTGTGCCCATTGGTCAAACGCAACCAGCCTTCACGATCAGTGAGAGACCAATATCGGTTATCTGGATTATGTCCCCATTCCCATACCAAATCAAGATTCGAACCATTGGGTTGGTATTCTTCGGCGACCGGATATTCCTTCTCATCAGCAAGACCGATCAGGGAAATATCGTCGATGACGTAATCCATGCACGTGCCTTCCGCACCCCACGCGGTTTCGACAATGAGTTTGGAACCTTCCACATTAGCGTCGGATGGGATGGAGAACTCACCTGTGATAGTAGTCGTCTCCCCACGTTTCACTGTTCCTGTGGCCACACGATTAATTGTGCCGTCTGCATATTGAATCGCCACATAAAACAGGTGGGAAGTCACAGCCGATGAATCGACGCCGTCCATCTCATGGTCGTATCGAATCGTTGCACTGGCACGATATGTCACGCCCTGCTGCAATTTTCCATCCATAGATTGACCCGGGCCAGCGCCATTGTATTCGCCACGATTCGTCACAGCAAGACTCGTGGTTCCAGAAAGAGAACCATCCGTAATCGCGGTAAGCGTACCATTCCACTGAGGGGTCCACGATTCAGTCCCGTTTTCGAAATCGCCATTGTCCACCAGCTCGATTCCAATCAGAGAATCGTCAACCTGAGGAGGCTCCTCCAGAGTCCACCAATCCTGATCCTGATAAGACTGATGAGGCGCGTCATTATCAAAATCGTCCGAATTGACCAGGGAACGCTGGCGAACCAGATTCTCCAAATCAGCAGGCAAATCAATCAGTTTGTCGTAGGTGTCCGACGCGCTTACCTGATTATTGTCCCCAAACACAGGCCATCCGTCATCACCCCACGTTGCAGGAATCAAACCGGGAATACGTCCGGTCGGATATGTGTCTCGGAAGAAGAATCCATGCCAAGACGTCGTGCCATCACCGTTGTCGACTTCAACAAGGCTACCTTGTGCGAAAGCACCTAGATAATACTTTTTGGCTTCGTATTTGGAGCCATCAAGCAAATCAGTGGTGCGCAGCAGCATCACCGTACGACCGTCTTTGCCCCAGTAAATCGTTGGAGTATAGAAATAATCACCGATTTTGAAAGTCTGAGATCCTTCAAATCCGGTAGGAGTCTCACCAAGATCATCAGTGAACTGTTCGGCAGAGATGATATTCTCATGGCTCTCCACCACCGTGGTTAAATCATCGGACAGCCTATATTGGTTGACGCCGGAGATAATCCAAGGACTCCCTTGCTCATCAAAATACAATGACGGATCATGGAATCCCCGATTAAGGGCAATCTTCGTCCAAGGACCATTCTCAATATCATCGGTGTAGTAGATATAAGCGCCATTAAGGTTGTTCGTATTGAATAACACGTAGAAGCGGCCATTGTGATAGCGCAGCGACGGAGCCCACTCGCCTTCGCCATACGAGCTAGCTCCATTGCGCAAGGATGAAGCATCGCTCATAGAAATGCGATCATACACGTACGTGACTATCCACCAATTGACCAGATCATAGGATTTCATAATTGGAGATCCGGGACTGAGCTCCATAGTGGTACTCACCATGTAATACACATCACGACCGTCTTTGTTATTCGGATCGTCCTTCGACACACGAATAACACTGATATCCGGAACATCCGTGTTCAACATGGGAATGGAATACGTGCCATCACCGCTATCAGTCGTGGTGTAACTGCCATCCGATGGCGTTGAAGATGGCGTTGAATCATCCGCAAAGACCGGCATTGGCGCCAAAATCAACCCACAAGTCGACAACACCGCGATAGCACTAGCCGAAATTTTTTGTCGTAAATAATTCATAAGTCTTTTAACCTTTCATGATAAGCACTCAACATCGAGTGCGTATTCCAATAGCATGCCCGCACAAATCAGCAATGAATGACGATAAGACATTCCCGCATATGGATAAGTGATGGACATTACCACTGCCAAAACTTACGCTTGAACAAGTACCAGTTCTAGGTTTCATGTGCGGTCATCCCGAGGCTGCCGCTACGGGATGACCGCATTACCAAGAGGTAACTAGCGCATCTCGCGACGCACTCGCGCTACGATCACACCAGTGAGAGCCAAGCAAGCGACAATCACAGCACCAGGCAAGACAGAGGAACCGGTTTGTGCCAAATCCACGCCATCGTCATTGGAGCCGTCGGCATTGCCATCAGTGGAATCATCAGCCAGCTTCAGACCGGCACGTGCACTATTCAATGCAGCAAGCGCATCTTGAACCTGCTGTTCAGTAGCGGATTCATCCTGCAATACCGCCTGAGCCTTCTGCAATGCGTCAGCAAACACCTTCCAGCTCTCTTCCGTGTAATCGGAAGCGTTCAGGCCGGAATTCTCATTCACTGCGCTCTGCAAATCAGACTTGTCCACCGGAGTCGAAGGAGTTTCATCCTGCGACTCCGTGAAAGTGTACGTAGTGATGTCGTACAGCTCATCCTGAGCATTCGCACCACCATCGGATTTGAAGGAGAACACCACATGATGCACCCCTGTCACACCCTCAAGGGTGGTCGTGTAATCGGCGTACTCGGATCCATCACCGGCAGGAATCGAAATAGAAGCCACAGGTTCGGAATCCGGATCATCAAGACGAATCTCAAGGATGCCTCCGGCTTTGCCAGCTGCAGTCACAGTCAGCGAAGAGGCGCCGTTATTCCCGAAATCGACATTCGCCAAAGACGTCCACTCACCATTATTAATATTGCTGAGCTTCTGACCTTCGGAATTGTCTGTAGTCATATCGACCACGCGCACACCAGAAGTCAGGTCATATGCGTTCTGAATGCCGGAATCCCATGCAATGGTGGAAGCTGGAATGCCTCCATCTTGATACGCGTCCAGATTCTTCACCGAAGAGAGACCCTCATATGTCATTGCAATATCGGCAATGGAACCATCCTCGTTAACCGTAATCGGATCGAGATGAGTATTTCGGTAGCCATGCGCCGCGTCAAGATTACCGCCGTTCATCAATTCCTTTGCCACCGTTTGCGCATGGTAGGTCATATACCACTGGTCGCCAAGTTGAACCATCGCGTGATGATTGTTGCCGCCAACACCGAAATACGTGCTCGGATTCTTCAGAATCTCACCCTGATAAGTGAACGGCCCCATCGGGTTGTCTGAAGTCATATACGCGATATTGCCGTAACCGACCGTGTTACCATCAATTACGTTGTCATGGCTGAAATTAGTGCAATACGAGTAGTAATAAGTACCACCTATCTTGGCAATCCCGGAGTCCTCAAACATGGCAGGTGCGTCTATGGCCTGAGCCTCACCTTCGGTATGCAGCATGTCATCGGACAGTTTAATAACGCGAGCCGTGTTCGGATGTTCTTCCTCGCCTGTCGGAACACCACCTCCGTAATACAGGTAGCCCTGCCCGTCATCATCCACGAACACCGCGGGATCAAACAGCCAGACCACACCAGCGGATTCAGGAGTACCGCCCTTAATCAACAGCTCACCGGTTTCGTCCTTCCACGGACCAACAGGAGAATCCGAGGTCAGCACACCGATACCGCTGCCGCCATTGGCGAAATACAGGAAGAACTTCTCTTTACCGTTGATGGTCTTATGAGCGACGGCAGGAGCCCAGGAATTGCTGGCCCAGGTGGCCACCCCCTGTTCTCCAGCCACACGAATGTAACCCTCATTACGCCAATTGACCATGTCATCACTGGACAGAACATTGATGGTCTTTACTTGAGCGAACGAATTGTCCTTGATCTGCCCAGTACTGTCATATTCATAGTCATAATTCAACGAGCCATCAGCATTCACAGAAGTGCCATCACCCGTAGTGTAGATATATACGCGTCCGTTGTATTCCATAGCCCACGGATCGGCGCCATACCAATAATCGATAATCGGGTTTGAATAGTCGCCGAAAGCCTTGGCTGCCGTTGCCGTACCCGTAGTCGGCGGCACGAATGAGGAACCAGAATCCGAACCGGTTACGGAAATGTCGTCGACAATGAAGTCGGCATTGCTCGTGCCATACTTGTTTTCAATCACCAGCGAGGGACTGGTGAAATCACCACTACCACCTAACGTTCCAGTACCTGAAATTTGTGTCCACTCACCCGCTTTCGCCGTTCCGGTCGCAATCTGGTCACATCCGGAACCATTACCCGAACAAACAGTGATATTGAATTCACCGTCTTCCGTGGCCTTGACCCACATACTTCCGGTATATGTCTGTCCTTTTTCCACCTTGCCATCAAGAGACTGGATTGCACCAGCATCAGAGGATGTACGATCAGTAACGCTCAAGGCGCCACTGCCACCATGCACATCATCCACAGTAACGGCAATGGACGATGCGGAGCTATTCCACACCGTTCCAGACTTCCAACCATTAAGATCGTCTTCGAATCCGCCGTTGACGACCAATTCGACGGGTTCATCGGCCGACGCCGCAGTCACTCCGATAGTCGCTGGAAATACAGCCCCCATGCAACACAGCACGGATGCAGCCGCAGCAGCAACCACACGACCGGTTTTCCTTGTTTGCAATATGTGAATGTTATAAACCATTCAGTTCCCTTTCCTGAATGATGGAGGGCGACTCCCCCCCATCATTTTTTCTTCGCCGCACAATCGAATCCCACGTTGGTTACGACCACATCGCGGCTCATTGCAAAGCCATGCCAGAGGAACGTCCCTCAAGGACAGCCATGCAGCATCCATTGTATAAATGAGCGCATTTCACTCGCGATCGTCCTTGATAACAAATTGATAACGATATGCACAATGAAAATAAGTTCACATAAACGCAACGCAACACATCAAATATGACAGTTTCATATGCCAATTACACACTTTGCATAACATATTTCAACAAAGAATGGAGACGTACAAGCGAACTCATCTGATGCCACCACTCATCGCCTATAAAGCTGGCGTGTCGCGCCACAATAACATCACAGCCGATAAAACGACACCCCGAAGTTGAGACTCATTCAACAATGCGGCCAGCTTAGACACACAACCAACGCTTCGCTTCATAGCACCGAACATTGATTCCAGCACAGTCACGACCATCTTCTTTGAAGGCAATCGTGTTTACGCCCCGGGTTCTAAATAGAAGTGCAACACCTTGTCTA
>OLQI01001508.1_pt1 | contig 14537 bp, 10 predicted proteins | sample 1672171 | NCBI WGS metagenome assembly OLQI01 (sample SAMEA3136655, study PRJEB25190) | human gut metagenome
CTCACATAGACAAATCGCACGTTCATAATCACATCATCTGGTCGGCGGTCAATACGGATTGTGACCGGAAGTTCCGCAACTTTTGGGGCAGCACCAGAGCCGTCCGGCGCTTGAGCGACACCATCTGCGTCGAGGCCGGGTTGTCCATCGTGGAGAATCCAAAACCCCATGGAAAAAGCTACGATAAGTGGCTGGGGGATCAGGCCAAGCCCTCCCACCGGGAGCTTCTGCGGCTGGCCATCGACCGGGCGCTGGCGCAGAAACCCGCCGATTTGGATGCGCTGTTTCAGCTGCTCCGGGAGGGCGGATGCGAAGTATCAAAGCGCGGGAAATCGTACCGGCTGAAGCGGCCCGGCTGGGACAGAGCGGCCCGGCTGGACAGTCTGGGCGCAGGTTACACACTGGACGATCTGCTGGCGGTGCTGGCCGGTGAAAAACAGCACACACCCAGTAAGAAATCCATCGTGCAACCGGAGCCGCCCAAGGTCAATCTGCTGGTGGACATCCAGGCAAAATTGCAGGCCGGGAAAGGCGCTGGATACGCGCGCTGGGCCAAGGTTTTCAACCTGAAACAAATGGCGCAGACCGTGAATTTCCTGACTGAGCATAACCTGCTGGACTATGCGGTGCTGGCAGAAAAAGCGGCGGCGGCTACCGTCCACCATAACGAGCTGTCGGCACAGATCAAGGCGGCGGAGAAACGCATGGCGGAGATCGCCGTCCTGCGGACCCACATTATCAATTATGCCAGGACCTGCGACACCTATGTGGCCTACCGGAAGGCCGGTTACTCCAAGAAATTCCGGGAGGAACATGAGGAAGATATTTTGCTCCATCAGGCGGCCAAAAACGCCTTTGACGAGATGGGCGTGAAGAAGCTGCCCAAGGTCAGGGAGCTGCAAGCCGAGTACGCCAAGCTGTTGGAGGAAAAGAAGAAAACCTACGCCGAGTACCGGCGTTCCCGTGAGGAGATGCGGGAGCTTTTGACGGCCAAGTCCAATGTGGACCGGCTGCTGCACATGGACGAGGAACAGAAAAAAGAACAAGAAAAAGACCACGGCCAGCGGTGAGCCGGTCATGGTCCTAAGCGTTCACAGAACGCGCAGCCACAGGATGAAATTCTGTGTTCAAAGGGGCTTGGGGGCGCTGCCCTCAACAAGCAGAGCGGAGGGGAAAATCACGGCAGGATTTTTCCCGCTGCGGGCCGAGTGTATTAACACCGGCATTGCTTGCCGCTTTCTTATTCGTAAATTTACAGCTTCGCATACACCGACGAGCGGAACACCTGTCCGTCCGCCTCAAACCGGGCGTCCCCCTGATGGGCCTTTGCCACGGCCCGGATGGAGCTAAGGCCCACGCCGGGCACACCCGCACGCTTGCTGGAGAGGAACTTCCCGTCCTCCTGCCGCGCCTGCCCGTCAAAACTGTTGTCCATGGTGACGGTCAGGACGCCGTACTCCAGGGAGCTGTTCAGCCGGATGAATTTCTCGTCCCCGGCCATGCGCCCACAGGCTTCCACCCCGTTTTCCAGCAAATTGGCGAACACGACGCACAGGGCGCGGTCATCCAGATTTTCGTTCTGCGCGGGGACCGTCAGCCGGGCGGTAAAGGCGATGCCCTCCTGCCGGCAGCGGGCGGCATAGTGGGACACCACCGCATTGACGGTGGGATTTTCGCAGTAGTCCCGGACGGCGGCGGGGATGTCTCGAATCAGCGTGGCGATATATTCGCACAGTCTGGGGTTATCATTCCCGGCCATGGCCTGGATCAACCTCAGATGATGGCGCAGGTCGTGGCGTATCTGACGGGTCTGTTCGGCGGTCTCCATGAGGAGTTGGCTGCGCTTGCTCTGTTCCAAGGTCTGTATCTCCAGAAGTTCTTTATCAAACATCAACTGCTGCTCCAGAGCCACCTGCCTGCACAGACTCTCCAGGGATTGCAGCAGGACATAATAGGTCACCATCACGCAGATCAGCAGACTGACCCGGAAAAAGAGAAATTCCCAGCGTTCCGCGCTGTCCTGCCGGTAAGCGTTGGTGAACAGAATGGTCATCACGGTGAGCAGACCCGGCACCAGCCAGATCACCCGCCACAACCTGGGGGCATCGGTCTGGTAGATCTGTCGCATGGACGGTCCACACACCCGGAACAGCAGCGGCAGGGAGATTGCGCCTAAGAGCAAGGCGCACACGCTGCTCTCCCAGCTCTGGGAGAGGGTGGAAAACAGCCGGACGGTCAGGAAGGACGAAATGCCCCGGATCAGCAGCAGGTAGTCCGCCGTGAGGATAAAAACGGAGAGCAGCCGGAAAAAGTCCAGCCGGGAGCAGCAAAGGTAGATCACAAAGCCGAGGAAGGAAAACAGAATTTCCAGACCGCGAAAGCTGATGCCATTGGCAATGCAGGCAGCGGCCGCTGCCGTTTTGCACAGGACATTGCAGAGCACCAGTACCAGCGCCGTCCTTCTGGAGCGCCAGGGGAAGTGCCAGAGCAGAGCCAGGGGCAGGACATGACCGGGCAGCGTGGTGCAGAAAATATAAAATAGCTGTTCCATCATTTCTCCCCCCTTGTCCGGGCAAACAGAAAGTCCTCATAGGCCCGCTTGGCCTTGGCCCGGTTGGAGCGGCTGATGGGCACCATTTTCCCGTCCGCCATCTCATAGCACTGATATTCCTCGTTGATCCCCCGGACAAAGGCCAGGTTGACGCAGTAGCTTTTGTGGGGACAGAAAAAGGGCTGCCCCTCCAGCTGGGGCAGCAGGTCGGACAGCTTGCCGTAGAGCTGGAGAACGCTGCCATCCTTTCTGGAAAGCATCACATGGTGCCCCTTTTGCTCCAGATAGAGCAGCTCTGAAAGCGGGATTTTTTGCGTCTCGCCGTTTTGCCGGATGGTCAGCCGGGGGGCGCTGTCCCTTTGCAGCTTCACCAGATGCAGCAGGTCATTGATGTCCTTTTGTTTCACAGGCTTTTCCAGGTATTTCAGCACCGAAAGCCGGTAGCTCTCCAGGGTGTGCTCGGTGCTGGTGGTGGTAAAGGCGATGGGGATGGCTTCATCCATCTCCCGGATTTTTTGTACCGCCTCCACGCCGGTCATGCCGTCCATGTAAATGTCCATCAGCAACAGATCGAATTTGCCGGGGCGGAAGGCTTCCAGCAGTTCCTCGCTGCTGGCGAACTGGGTGCAGTTGGTGGCAATGGGGGCCTGCTCCAGCAGGGCGAGCAGGGCTTCCCGTTCCTCCGGCAGATCGTCGCAGATGGCGAGGTTCAATGGTTCCATGCAACCCCTCCTTTGGGGATTTTCCTCTATTATATGGCCTGTGCACAAAAAAGTCAATTTGTCAAGTACCAGTTTTGCCGCAGACTGCGACATCTCTCGTACTGGAAGCCGGTGCGGAATTCTTATAAAATAAACTTGACAGCAAACATCCGCCGCCGGAGAAAGGAGAACCCAAGGTCAAGGCATACTTTACCGCCTGCGAGCAGGCGTTCCCAGCCCAGCGGGCCCAGTTGCGGCGGCTCTCCCTGGCCCTGCGCCGGAGCGGCGTGGAGCGTATGGAGCAGCTGTGCGCCCTCCAGCGGGCCGGGCCGGAGGGGCTGCTGGAGCTCCGCTCCATCGGGGAAAAGAGCCTGCCGCTGATCGCGGCGGTCTGCGCCCGATATGCGGAAAACAGAATACCATCGCAAGGGGGTACCCCCTTGCGGCGGACAGATCTCTGTCCGCCGCAGGAATACCCTCCTGCCCAAGCAAAAGGAGGAACCGTATGAAAAAACGAATTTTGAGTATCTTGACCGTCCTGGCCCTGTGCCTGGGGCTGCTGCCGACCACCGTATTTGCGGCGGACGGTGACAAGGCCATCATGCTGGGGACAAACGGGATCTCGGGCTATGACGACAGCACGAACAGCTATGACTATATCTATTTTGGAAACTGGGAGGCGCCGGATGAATATACCACTACCGGCCCGATCAAATGGCGGGTGCTGGACGACCAGACCAACACAGAGGGAACTGGCCTTTTCCTGCTCTCCGACGGGCTGTTTGGACAAGGCAACAAATATGGCGGCGGTGTGCGTTTCAGGCAGGACAGAACAAGCAATGCATGGCAGGGCAGCGACGCGCAGAAGTGGTGCCGAGACTTTTACGGCAGTAGTTTTTCCACAGGGGAACAGGGCGCAGTACTTGCAACCACAAAAACCGATGCGGCGTATAAGGCAACCAGTGTAAAACCTCCCATCGACTTTTTAGGGTCTGAATTAGAGGGGGACACGGTATTTTTCCTCTCGGCAGAGGAAGTGGAAAACAAAGCATACGGTTTTATCGATAATGCCGCGCGTCGGGCTTATTTTGGAAACACTGGCAATTGGGGTGCGTGGTGGCTCCGCTCGCCGGACAAGCTGACTTCGACCGTTGCGGGCACTATTACCCGCTCACCTACTAGCTCAGCTGGTAGTTTGTCCGGCAATTACGTGAACAATAATTCCTACTCGGCTCGTCCCGCTTTTAATTTAAATCTGGACGATGTCCTCTTTACCTCTGCCGCGGTCGGCGGCAAATCCGCAAACGGCATGGAGAGCGGATTAACGGCGGTAGGCGATTATACCGGAAGCGAGTGGAAGCTGACGCTGTTAGATGACAGCCGCGATTTTGACGTAACTGAAACGGACATCAGCGGCGATCCCGGCGATACCATTACGCTGCGTTACACCGGGGCGACCACCGGGGATAACGAGTATATCTCCGTCATCCTGGCGGCCGAAAGCAGTGTGCAGTATTACGGCAGGATTGCGAAGGCGACCACCGAAGAGGGGGAAATCAGCCTTACGATCCCCGACACGCTTGCAGAGGGAACCTATACCCTTAATGTATTCAACGAGCAGTGCAACGGCGATTATAAGACCGACTACGCCAGCGCCTTTGAAACGTTTACGCTTACCGTTGACATCACCGCCCCGACCTTGAGCGCTGGCAGCGCGACCCGCGACAGCGAAACCACCGCCACCGTGAAGTTTACCAGCAGCGAGGCGGGCACCTATTACTATGAAGTCGTGGAAAGCGGCGCAGCCACCCCGACCATCGGCACCACCGGGGCAGGAACTTCCTGCATCAGCGGCGAGAATACCATTTCCCTGAACAGCCTTGCGGGCGCAGCCGCAAAGGATATTTATATCGTCGCAAAAGACGCGGCGGGGAATGTCAGCGATACGCTGAAAATTGAGATATCCGAGTTCATACCGACCTATACCATTTCCGCAGAGCCAACGCAGCTAAACTTTGAAAGCAAAACGGTAGACTATACGGAAGCACCCGACGGGCAGACCGTGACCATCACCAACACCGGAAACCAGACGGTAACGGTTACGCTGCCCACCAGCACAAATTACACCATCACGGCGGGAACGGGCTTTGCGAATGGCACCGCCACCCTTGCCCCGAATGGTACGGCAGAGTTCACCGTCCGGCCTGTTACCGGGCTTGACGCGGACAGTCATTCCGAAACCCTCACTATTTCCAGCAATCACACCACCAGCGCGGAAGTCAGCCTTGCCTTTACCGTAGACCCCAAATCTTTGGATGGCGCACAGGTGCAGGTGAGCGGCAGTTACATCTATGACGGCAATGCGAAAGAGCCCAGCGGGGAGAATGTCACCGTCACCCTGGACGGCGAACCGCTGACCGAGAGCACCGACTACGAACTCACCTATTCCAACAATGTCAATGCGGGAACGGCCACCGTCCAGGTCACCGGCAAGGGCAATTACACCGGCACCGCCACGGGCAGCTTCACCATTGCCAAGGCCAACCCCAATGTTGAGGTGCCCAACAACCTCACCGCCACCTACGGGGATACCCTGGCCAATGTGGCCTTGCCTGATGGCTGGTCCTGGGATGACCCCGGTACCACTCCCGTGGGCAATGTGGGCAATAACACCTTTTCCGCCACCTATACGCCAGAGGACACCGGCAATTACAACATGCTGCAACAAAGCCTGACGATCTCCGTCCGCTCCTCCGGCAGCTCCGGCGGCTCCAGCATCACCACCGAGACCACCAAAAATCCCGATGGCTCCACCACCATAACGGTGACCAACAAGGTCACCGGCACCGTTACCGAGACCACCAAGTTCCCCGACGGCTCCAAGGAGGTGGTGGAGACCACCAAGGACGGCACCGTGACGACGACCACCACTGATACGGCGGGTAACAAGACCGAAGTGGTGGAGAACACCGACGGCTCCAGCCAGACCACCGTCACCAACAAGGACGGCTCCGGCTCCGTCACTGTGGTGGACGAAAACGGCAATGTGGTCAGCTCGGCCACCCTGTCCCAGTCCGCCGTGGAAGCCGCCCAGGAGAAGGGCGAGGCCGTCACCCTGCCCATGCCGGAGGTGCCTATCACCACCGACCGGGAGACCGCCCCCACCGTCACCGTGGACCTGCCCAGCGGCACCACCGCCAAGGTGGAAATCCCCGTGGCGGATGTTACCCCCGGCACCGTGGCGATCCTCGTCAATGACGACGGCACCGAGGAGGTCATCAAGACCTCCCTTACCACCGAAAACGGTGTGGCCGTGACCCTCTCCGACGGAGATACCGTCAAGGTCGTGGACAACAGCAAGACCTTTGATGATGTGGCCGACAACTACTGGGGCGCGGAGGCCGTGGACTTTGCCGTCAGCCGGGAACTGTTCGCGGGCACCAGCGCTACCACCTTCGCCCCCGACACGGCCATGACCCGCGCCATGATCGTCACCGTCCTGGCCCGCTTTGAGGGCGTGGACACCACCACCGGCAGCACCTGGTATGAGGCCGGACAGCAGTGGGCCATGGAGAACGGTGTCTCTGACGGTACCAACATGGATGCTTCTCTCACCCGTGAGCAGCTGGCCACCATGCTCTACCGCTACGCCCAGAGCAAGGGCTATGACACCACCCAAGGCGGCATGGCCATCCGGGAGTCTGCCGACTTCGAGCAGATTTCCGACTACGCCGTGGAGGCCATGACCTGGGCGGTCAACACCGGCCTCATCTCCGGCACCAGTACCACCACCCTCAGTCCTCAGGGGTTGGCTACCAGAGCACAGGTGGCAACCATCCTGATGCGGTTTATTGAAGGAATGGCATAATCCAGGAGGCAGACATACGGCCCGATCATTCCATAAAAGACAGGGGAATATAAATGATTGATTGTCCCTTTTGTCCCATCGGCGGCTAAACCGCCGCCCAATCCAATACCACCACCTGCTGAAATGGCGCAGACAACCGGTCGGTTGTCTGCGCCTCTTCTTGTGGCCTTTAGGCTAAACAAAACCCCTGGTTCTACCAGGGGTAAATAAAAAGGCCTTGGCAAATAAAACCTCCGTGCTACAATCGAGATGGTTTGGCAGCCGCATCACGAAAGAGCAAGGAGGTTTTACGCAAGTGAAAAATGAGGTAAAGCACACGGCGCATTCAAGCTACCGGTGCGAATACCACCTGGTATTTGCGCCGAAGTACCGCCGGAAGATAATTTACAAAGAGTTACGCAGAGACATTATCGAAATTATCAAGAAGTTGTGCAAGGAGATGAAAGTAGAGATCATTGAGGGAGAGGCGTGCCCGGATCACATTCATCTTCTGGTGAGTATTCCACCGTACATGGGTATAGCACAGTTCGTGGGAACGCTCAAGAGCAAAAGCGCGTTGATGATTTTCGACAGGCACGCGAATCTGAAGTACAAATACGGGAACCGAAATTTCTGGTGCAGAGGATACTTTGTGGATACGGTAGGAAAGAATGAGAACTGGATGTCAGCCACATGGTGCAGCCGGGCACAGACTAGCATCATAGCAGAGAGTTACCAGCTGGGAACCTGCCTATCACACGGAAACGACGACAGCTTTTCTGATGGGGCTGTTCCATGAAAGTGTTGGTGTAGGTACAGGTTCAGCGTTCCCTTGACAAGTCGCCCCACGAAAAACCGCCTGCAGAAATGCAGGCGGTTTCCTAATCTACGTCGTTCATTCTGGTGCTTCATCCTCCTGCGTATCGCCAAAGAGGACACGCAGGTAATCCCGGCGGGCATAGAGGATACGATCCACATAGACGTCGCTGCCGGATACCCGGTAAAAGGTGAGGTAGTTGCCCGTAACCAAAAAGCGGTAGTCACTTTCTACATTGGCAATCGAGGACAGCGGCGCGCCCATTTCTGCATGGTTCTCCAGATGATCCACATCGTTCATGATGCGGTTCACGATACGTTCTGCTGCAGAAACATTTTGAGGGTTGTACGCAATATAATCCCATATTTCGTCCAGGTCTCGCCGCGACTCCGATGCGTAGTGTATCTTATTTTTCTCCATTTGCCCTTGCACGGAAATGTGCCCTCATATCATCCGGGGTCAGCCAACCTTCCGTTTCCCCAGACTTGTGCCCTTTGGCAAGTTCATTCATCAGGCGGATGGTGGCCTGCGTCCGCTCATAGTCTTGGATATCTACAATGGCATACCGGCCCCGGCCATTCTTCGTTAGGAACACCGGAGAGCCCACTGTTACATCATGCAGAACCTCCGTGTAATTGCGCAGATCCGAGATAGGCTTGATGTTCGGCATGGTAGTCAACTCCTTTCACATCCCTAGTATATCTCAGGTAGCTGTAAAATTCAACGACATTTTTGCAGCGATGTCCGCGTCCACCCTACGCACAGCCACTTGGGTCTGCGGGGCGGTACGATGGATACGGCGCCAGAAAGTTGACCAGGTGTTTTCTGGAACGCCCCCGGTGTGTTCATCGGGACAAAAGACTTCTATACGCAAGAAATGCCGGTAAATGCGGGATTTACGGCATTTCTTGATAGGGCTTGGTGTTTGTTTGGTGTTTAAATTTATGTAATACCGTAGCACTCAACACCACGATAAATACCTTTCGCCTCATCCTGGCTGTCGTGGCGTTTTTTATTTTGCATTGTTTGCTTTTTCCTCAACTGAAAGAATAAAGTCTGCCAGTGTCATAGCGGAATTTACAAAGAGCCTGGCATGGTGTTCATCAATGGCTATTCTTTTAGCACCCACACCATGTGCATCGCTATCTTTGTTCCTCATCTCGGCAATAGCGGATACAACGCTATTCAGTCCCGAAAGGAGGGTGTTGATCCGCTTGTCTGTGCTTTGGTCTGTGTGCATATTGTAGAGGATCTTAACTTGTTTGAATAGTTTTCCCATATCACCACTGTCGGAAGGCGTGTCTCCCTTCTTTTCTATGACATAGCAAAATATCTCTTCTAAAAGCGTTCTGGATTTTGTAATGGCACTATCAAAATTGTTTTGTGCGACATCTTCCATAGCACGGCTCGAAATGCTTTTAATGTATTCTCTGTCTAAGGTTTTAATTTTAGGTGCTTGAACATTGACTTTGGTGCCAATTTTTCGAATTGCAAATCGATTTCCGACAGTAGCAAGCTCATTTCCTCCAAAGATAAGCACTCCGTTGATTTTTTCTTGGATTGTTGAAATGATATGGTTATATGCCGTATCTATTTCGTTTGCCCCACGTCCAGAAAAAACTTTTGAAAATCGCTCCTTCGCAAACAGATAGGCCAGCAAGTCGGAAAAACGACCTTGTTTGAGGCAATGATCCATGAGGCCATCGAGATACTCCCAACGGCTCAAATTGACCCCACCCCATGTATAGGTGACTGGCAGTCCGAACATCGTAGATATTCCGCACAAATCTGGACCGCTTAGATATGGCATTGCCACTTTTACTGACGTACCGTCTTCAAACTCAAATGTGCCATAATCGGTATCACCATCTAAAAGGGCGATGATTTCCTTTGTTTTTAGCAACGCATAAGGATCTCTATCTTTCAAAAATATATCACCTCTGATCTGCTTATTTCCCCAGCTGCGCCTGTAATTCCTGGAAACTCTCCAGGGCACTTTGCAGATTTTCGATAATGTCAGAAGCCAGTACATCCGGCTCGGGCAGGCTGTCGAGGTCGGCAAGGGACTTGTCCTTGATCCAGAATATGTCCAGGCTCGTCTTATCCCGCTCCAGGATCTCCTTGATATCGAATCTGCGGAACCGGCCATCAGGGTTATCCTCCGACCAAGTCTGTGTCCGCTTGTGGCGGTTTTCCGGGTTATAGCACTGGATAAAATCTGTAAGATCAGCTTCGGTCATGGGATGCTGCTTCAGTGTGAAATGGACATTGGTGCGGAAATCGTAGATCCACACTTCCTTTGTCTGTATTTCAGCACTGGCAGGCCGTTTGTCAAAGAAAATGACGTTCGCCTTGACACCCGGCTTGTAGAAGATGCCTGTAGGCAGACGCAGGATTGTATGCAGATCTGTGGTCTCCAGCAGCTTTTTTCGCACAACCTCCCCAGCGCCGCCCTCAAACAGGACATTGTCCGGCACAACGACCGCAGCCTTGCCCGTTGCCTTTAGTATCGTGTTGATATGCTGCACGAAATTCAGCTGTTTATTGGAGCTGGTAGTCCAAAAATCCTGCCTGTTGTATACCAGGTCTTCTTCCTCCTGTTCGCCTTCTTCGTTGGTAAAGGTGAGGGAGGATTTCTTGCCGAATGGAGGATTGGTCAATACATAGTCCACACGGTAACCGGGGTCGGTCAAGAGAGCATCGCCCAGTGTGATCGGCACAGTCCCATAGATATCCCCAATATTGTGGAGATACAGATTCATCAGCGCCGTTTTATAGGTGGCAGGCACGATCTCATTCCCATAGAAGGTCTGATTTTTTAGAAACTCCTTCTGCTCCCGGTCAAGGGAGTAGTGCGCCGGGTCGGCAACATACGCTTGGGAAGCTAGGAAAAATCCCCCGGAGCCGCAGCAGGGATCTGCGATGGTCTTCATAGGCTCGGGCCGGATGCAGGCTACCATTGCCCGGATCAAGGCACGAGGGGTAAAGTACTGCCCCGCGCCGCTTTTAGTATCCTCTGCGTTTTTTTGCAGCAGGCCCTCATAGATCTCGCCTTTCACATCGGAGGACATGGCCACCCATTTTTCGGAATCGATCATCTGCACCACACGGTACAAGATCGCGGCGTTGCTGATCTTATTGGTAGCGCCCTTGAAGATCTTGCCCAGGATGACACCCTGCTTACCTAACTCCTCCAAAATGGATTTGTATTTTTCTTCCAGTTCCACGCCCTTCAAGGTGCGCATATCAGACCAGGTGTACCCGGCGGGGATGCCGGTATCCCGTTTGTAGGGCGGTCTGGAATACTCGTCTGACATTTTCAAAAAAATCAGATAGGTCAGCTGCTCCAGATAATCGCCGTAGGAAACTCCATCGTCCCGGAGGGGATTGCACATACCCCATACCTTGGAGACAATGGCGGATGTCTGTTCGCTCACTGTGTGAATCCTCCTTCAAAGGCTTTCTTCAGAATGCTCTGCCGCAGTGCCTCCGCCTGGGCTAAAGCTGTATCTACAGTCTGCTCAATGCTGTCACAGACAGAGAGGCGGGATTCGATTTCTTCTATAATCGCTACTTGCTCCTGATGACTGAATAAAGGTATTGGGAGACGTGATATCTCGTCAGAGTTAATGTTATTTACTCCACTGGTTGATTTAGCTTTGTTTTCGATATAAACTCTTGCTTGGTGGGAATTAAGGTATAGTAGCAAGAATTTGGGGATTAATACATCTGGCTTGGCCACCCTAATCCTCATCAAATAACCCGCAAACGAACCACAAGTATCACTCTGTGAAATTAAAGCCGCTCTACCAACAAGGGAAACACTACCATTAGATCTAATAATTAAGATATCATCTTTTTCGAGACGAATGCCTTCAACTTCCTTGTCAGAAAAATGCGCATATTTAATGTCCTCATGATCTATACGCCCTACCGACCAATCTATATTGGGAATTCTATAGACAGGGGTGTCTTTGTCTGCACACTCATAGCTGCACTTCTTGGATGTTCCATATCGTGGTTTCTCTATATAATGGAGAAGGTTATCATGTTTTAATGGAGTAGATTTTGTAAGTTTCCCCTCAAACGCCTCCTTCAGCACCGCCTGCCGGTACACAGCCAGCTGCTGCTTGATGGTTTGCAGTGTCTCCACGCCCTTGTCAAGCTGCGAGAAGAGTTCTTCGATGCGGGCAACAATGCGCTGCTGTTCTGCAAAATCTGGAACATAGATTTTTTGCTTTTTTAGCAACTCAGGGTTAAGATGAGGAGTTCCGGTTCCTTTTTTTCTCGTATTCAGTAGTGCATATTTCCCCTGTAAGAAATAGAATAAATAGTTTGGAATCAGTCCTTCAGCCGTTATTTTAGCGAGTGTTGAGCCAACAAAACCATCAATGGCCCGCCCCACTAAACCGGAACGAGAGCCATCGCAAACGATTAAAACATCTCCTTCGTTACAAGGCAGGCACTTATCTCCATCGGTATAATTGCCAACCACGCCTGTTTCAAACGCTTTGATATCAACATATGGGAATAAGCCATTTTCACACTCTTTAAACTGCTTGACAGGCTTTTTTCCTTTTTCCATGCTCATAATTGAGCCAAAATTAACAAGTTTCAACAGCGGTCCTCCTTACGCCACTAATTCCACATTCATTTCCTGCAATATCTCCTCATAGCGGTCTCCGAAGGCATTGTAGAAGCCCAGCAGTCCGCCCTTGCGGTCAAAGGGCGTCAGGTCCAGATCCTCCGGCAGGATGCTGAGAGAGGAAGCAATGTGGTCCTTGATCAGGCGCAGCCACTCCATCTGCTCCTCGGTGAAATGGACCGCGCCGGCGTTGCGGCGGAGGGTCCACTGCATGAAGTTGTAGTTGACCTTATCCGCAAAGGGAGCCAGGTTGTCGGCATAGCCCATCTCAAAACGGATGATGGAGATCAGGTCGGCCAGTTGCGCCATCGTGCCCCGCTTCACCTTATCCGGACGCTTAATGGCATAGCAATCCCACAGCCGCTCCACGGTGATCCCGCCGGACTTCAGCTTTTCATACAGTGCCTTGAGGCGCTCAATGACCATGGGGCGGTCCTTATATGCCTCGTTATAGATAATGCGCAGGGCAATGATCTCGTCCTTGTTTTCTTCGATGAATGTACGGAAGGTCTTGAGGATGCGGTTCACATTTTCCTCCTGCTGTACGTCATAGCCGGAAAACAGCACGGTGTCGATATTCACATTGTCAATGATCTGGTCATGGCTGCGCCGCACATTTTCTATGTACTCCCGCACATCCGGGTCGTGGAAGGGTGCGACCGCAGCATTTATCAGTTCTGTTTTTGCTTCCTGCAGCTGCTCTTGGGTGGGCTCCGGGGAACCGGATGCCTTTTGTGCCGCTGCAAAGATCACATCCTCATCAAAGGCATTCAGCAGATTCTCAGCCGCCGTCCCGGCGAGTACGCCCACCTTGACCTCAAACTGCTTTCTTTCGGCCGGGGACATTTGGCTGTTTAATCGAATGACCCGGTTAGCGAGGGATGTCAGCGTATCCTCATCCTTTGCGCCCAGAGCAACATTCATCATCAGTTCCTTCATGCTAACGGTAGGCTTGCGCTCCAGCGGCCTGGTATCGGATTTTTTGGACTTGGTGACACCTACGGCATCAACAATCACAAAATGGTCCTTGTTTTCCGTGGCAGAAGGGGTGACCTTCTGCAGGTCCTCCTTGCTGAGCACACGAGTGCCTCTGCCTTTCATCTGCTCAAAATAGTTCTTGCTGCGCACATCCCGCATAAAGATCAGGCATTCGATGGGCTTGACGTCCGTACCTGTTGCGATCATATCCACAGTCACGGCAATGCGGGGATTATAGCTGTTGCGGAACGAACTGAGCACCGACTCCGGATTCTCTGCAGAATAGGTGATTTTGCGGCAGAAGTCGTTGCCTTCGCCAAATTCCTCCCGCACGATCTGAATGATATCATCGGCATGGCTGTCTGTCTTGGCAAAAATCAGCGTCTTGGGCACTTCTTTTCTGCGCGGAAACAGTGTCGTGAACAGATTTTCCTTAAATGTACGGATCACGGTTCGTATCTGGCTTGGGTTGACGATGTCCCGATCAAGCTGAGTGGGAACGTAATGTATATCCTCGTCCAACTGTTTCCATCGCTTGGCTCTGGACAGACGGTCCCTGTATTCGATCAGCTGCTTCATCAGATGCGCACCATTTTTGGTGACCTCTGTTTCAATGAGGAAGATATCTTCCCCCACATTCACACCGTCAATAATAGCCTGCTCCCGGGGATATTCACTCACGACATTTTCGTTGAAAAAAGCAAAGGTGCGGTTATCCGGGGTGGCGGTCAGGCCGATAATAAAAGCGTCAAAGTAGGATAGGACCTGGCTCCACACATTGTAGATCGAGCGGTGGCACTCGTCCACGATGATGCAGTCAAAGAATTCCGGCGGGTACTTTTCGTTATATACGACCTCTTTCGGCGCTTTGCTTTCTGCTGTGACATACTCTGCAAAGGGCGTCTCCTCTGCACCTTCGTCCAGATCTTCACCTTTTAGAATGGAGTACATTCTCTGTATGGTGGATATGCAGATTTGGACATCGCTTGGGATATAGG
>OLQI01001520.1_pt1 | contig 14458 bp, 12 predicted proteins | sample 1672171 | NCBI WGS metagenome assembly OLQI01 (sample SAMEA3136655, study PRJEB25190) | human gut metagenome
CCCCCTCACAGCCTCCGGCGTGCCCCTGGCCGGCCGCACCACCATCTGCTCGCTGTCCACGTTCTCGAAGGACCACCTCATCGTCGATGCCCACTGCGGCGGCATGCTGGGCGCGAAGATCAAGCTGGCCGGCTACGACGCCATCGTGGTGGAGGGCGCCTCCAGCAAGCCCGTGTACCTGAACATCAAGAACGACCAGGTGACCATCAAGGACGCCTCCGGCGTGTGGGGCCTGGGCACCCGCGCCGCCACCGAGGCGCTCTGCCGCAAGGAGAGCGTGCAGGCCTGCGTGGCCGCCATCGGCCCCTCGGGCGAGAACCTCACGCCGTACTCCTGCATCATCAACTCGCGCAACCACTCCGCCGGCGCCGGCACGGGCGCGGTCATGGGCTCGAAGATGCTCAAGGCCCTCGTGGTGGAAGGCGACGGCTCCGTGAACGTGAAGGACCCGCAGACGGTGGCGGACCTGTCCGACTACATGCTGCGCGAGATCATCGGCTCGAACAACAACCACGTGGTGCCTTCCACCCAGCAGGAGTGGGCCGAGTACTACGACAAGGGCTCCCGCTGGACGGCGCGCAAGGGCCTGTTCTGGGAGGCCGCCGAGGGCGAGCCCATCGAGACGGGCGAGCCGAAGCCCGGCGAGATCAACACCGTGGGCTACCGCTGCATGAAGTCCACGAAGGACCTGGGCGAGGCCGCCTCGAAGTACACCATCAAGATGAACGGCTGCCACAGCTGCCCCATCCACTGCTACTCCGACCTGCGCGTGGAGGGCACGAAGGAGACCACGGGCTACGAGACCGCGGGCAACACCTGCGCGGCGAACTTCCCCGTGAGCGTGTACATGGAGCCCTTCCTGAAGATGGGCCTGAAGGACGACGGCGACCTTTCCATCCTGTGGGACACCACCACGTCCAACACGATGGACAACCTGGGCCTGTGGTGCAACTACGCCCAGCTCTACCGCGACATCGCCTACTGCCACGCCAACGGCGTGTTCAAGCGCGTGCTGCCGGCCGACGAGTACGCCTCCATCGACTGGGGCAAGTTCGACGCCGATCGCCGCGACCCCACGGTCATGATCGAGATCCTCACGAAGATCGCGCAGAACGACTCCGAGATCTCGTATCTGGCCCACGGCCCGTACGTGTGGTGCGAGCGTTGGAACGAGCAGGCGTGGTTCGACAACGCGAAGTCCACGCTCATTAACTACCGCGGCTGGCCCGTGCACCACGCCATCGAGTGCTTCGGCCAGGTGGGCGCCGTGTACAACATGATGTTCAACCGCGACGACATGATCCACTCCGCCGTGAACTTCCAGGGCTGCGGCCTGCCCTTCGAGCTGAAGCAGCAGATCGCCGAGGAGGTCTGGGGCGGCGCCGACGCCATCGACCAGGACAAGAACTACACGCCCATGAACGACCACAAGGCGAACTTCGCCTGGTGGAGCCTCGTGACCGACGTGCTGCACGACTCGCTCACGCTGTGCAACTGGGTGTGGCCCATGACCATGAGCCCCACGAAAGCTCGCAACTACCGCGGCGACCTGGACCTGGAGGCCAAGTTCTTCAAGGCTGTGACCGGCGAGGACCTGACCACCGATGACCTGTACCAGGCCGGCGCCAAGATCATGACGCTGCAGCGCGCGAACACGGTGCGCGGCATGACGAAGGCCGACGGCTCGCTCGGCAACAACGACTTGCGCGCCGACCACGACGTGATCACCGCCTGGGCCTTCGATAAGGACCCGGACAAGAAGCCGTTCACGGAAGGCACCGACAAGATGGACCGCGACGACTTCCAGACGGCACTCGGCATGGTGTACGGCAAGTTCGGTTGGGACGAGAAGCTGGGCTGCCCCACGGCCGCCTGCCTCGACGCGTACGGCATGGCCGACGTGAAGGAAGAGCTGCAGTCGCTCAACCTGCTGCCGTAAACTGACAACCTCGAGCAGGCGCCGGCCTCCCCCTCCTTCCCCTTTCCCGGCGCCTGCACCCTTATACATGCAGAAGGCCCCGACATCGTCGGGGCCTTCTGCATGGAGGCGCGGGAGCTGCATCAAAAGCCTCGCCTCGCCGTCTCTCCCGGGGCGAGCGTAGGGCAAGAACAGAGCACTTGCCCTACGAGGCGGTCCCCTGTCGGGCTTGCGATCTGGGGTCTTTGATACAGCCCCCTGATTCCCGCTTGGCGCGAGCCACGCGCAACACGGCGTACGCGCCGAACACGACCGTGTAAGCCGCCACGCTCTGCACGGCTGCAGCGCCACCACCGAGAGCGCTCGGCAGGAGCATGGCCAGCACGTGCACGTACGTCAAGCCGAAGAACACGTAAGCCCACTTCTGCACCTTGACCCATATCTGCTTGCTCATACGCGCCTTCACGGAATTGAACGACGTGACGCCCAGCACGACTAGCAGCACGGTGATAGCCGCTGCCACCGCCAACCCGACGGCGACGAAGGGATTAACGCCACCCGCCCCCATCATGCGCGGCACGTACGACAGGCAGTACGCGACGATATGCCCGCATACCAGGATGCATGCGATGATGGAAAGCTCGGCACGGATGGGCATGAGATGCTTGCGCGGCCCCGAATCGCGCGGGAGCGCGCCGATGAACATCACCACCGCGAACAGCGCAACCGCAAGGGTGCCCTTTTGCAGCAGCAGGAACAGCACGCTGCGAACCGGAGCCGGCAACGGCAGCCAGCCCTGCAGCCCCGCAACGTAGAGCACCATCAGGATGCCTGCCGACACGTACCACGCCACCGGCACCTTTTTGATGGCCGGTTTCAGCAGAAACACCACCGCTGCCGTGCATGCAAGAACAATCAGAAACGTCATGCGATCACCCCTTGCAGAGCGCAGAGCTCACAATTCCAATATCGGCTCCCGTTTCGGTTGCCAGTTCGCCCAAATAGCGCACACCCAAACGGGCAAATGCACGATATTCTCCCAAGCGGCTGAAATCCGCCACTTTCTGCATGAAGGCAGGAAGCCACTTCAAAGCATGATTGTTGGCAAACAAGCACAGACGGTCGCGCCATTCCCTCTCGGCGTCACCGTCTCCAACTCGAAGCGCCTCGCCGATACAAGCGTGTAGATGCGCCAGAAACTCGAATTCGTGGAATACGCTGTCGACAGGTTCTCGGCACAGATCGACCGTGACCACGCCCGCTGCTGCCATGCAGCGCTCGACGTCCATCGAAATGCGGGTTCGAAACAGCGACGGAGCTCCTTCGGCGCCCACCATACGATGTAAAAAAGGACTCTCGTAGGGCCAAATCGGCACGTCGACACCAGGTGCCAGGAAAAGGCGGCTGTACTCGCGTCGCAACAGCCCTTCGTCGGTTTCAGCGAAAGCCGCAGCACAGCGACTTGACAAGCGCGCATCGCCCGCCGATTCCCTGCCGCACGCATCGACGATGCTCGCACGCCAATCATCGAGAAATGTCCCGTCGGAAAGAGCTTGGGCGAGCTTACCGTCCGGAAAGGAGAAACCAGTCGCCAGAAGTGATGCGAGGTCGGACAAACCTACAGCCCGATGAAGCTTCCATTCGATGCCTTCACCCATATGAACACTCCAACTATCGGGGAGCCGTCGCGCACAGCAGGACGCGACGGCTCAAACGGCTACTTTGTGAGATAGAACACATTGGGGCTGGTTCCCGCCGATTCGCGCAACTTGTAGTAGCTGCGCCCTTCGATGGCTTTCGACACATCGGACTCTGGGTCGTCCAAATCGCCCCAGAACCGGGCGCGACCCATGCACAGTTGCATACACGCCGGCACTTCGCCACGATCGACCAGGTTATGGCAGAACGTGCACTTTTCCACCGTGCCAGCCTCGTGCGTCGGTGCATCGGCCTCGCCCACCACAACATCGAGATAATACTCGGGCGCACCTTCGTTTATCGATCGCACGTGATCGTACGGGCATGCCATCATGCACGCGCGGCAACCGATACACAGCGAGTTGTCGACATATACGATGCCGTCAGCGCGTTTCTTCGTTGCACCTGTCGGGCATACGCTCAGGCACGGGGGATTGTCGCAGTGCTGGCATTGCACTGGCAGGAATTCCAGCATGCAGTTTGGAAACTCGCCGAACGCATTATCGTTGGCAGTAGCGCCATGCACGACCGCTGTGCCGAAATCGTCCGGGTTGGCGCTCGTCCTTGTATACACCGTGTTGTAGGTTATATCCTTGGGCAGATTGTTGGCGATCTTGCATGCCGTGGCGCATGCTTGGCAGCCAACGCAGCGCTCGAGGTCGATAGCCATACCATATCGAGTCATAGTATCAGTCCTCCTACAGCTTCTCGACGGCAACGGCCTGGTCGAAGTAGCACTGATTGCGCGTCACCTGGTTGTAGTCGTTAAACGAGATGGTTGCGAAATCTCCATCGATGTGCTCGCGCGTAAGGAAACTGCGCGGGCAGTTGATGGTCTTGGGCGCTTGGCCGGCGTTAATGGTGGCCAACAGCGTTACCGAGCCCCTGTCGTTGTAGAGGCGCACGGTATCGCCCTCGGCAATCCCCAGCTCCTTGGCGTCATGAGGATTGAAACGCGCAACTGGCTGCCTCTCGTATTCCTTCATGTAGTCCACATCCCACCACTGCGTGTGGTTGCGTGTGCGCATATGCTCGCCAAGCACGGAGTACGGATACTTCTCGCGAATGGGCGCTTCCAGGTTTGCCTCACGCGCCGGCTCCCAGTACAGAAGCAGGTGCTCCTTGCTCTCATCGACTTCTTGGCCCAGGTTATACTCGGAAACGACCTTTTCCGTCCAAAGCTTGGCACGGCCGTTCTGGTAGAAGAATTTACCACCTAGAAGCGGATTGTCCTTGAGTTGGTGATTGCGGGCAATCTTCGTCTCGCGCAGTGATTCGTATGTGACACCCTCCTTCTTTGCCACGGGACTGTCGAGCCACAGGGAAATATAGTCTTTTTCGGTGAAGTCGAAGAAATCACCGAAGCCCATGGCCGTTCCAATCATCTTGTAAATGTCGAAGTCGGGCTTGCTTTCGTACAGGGGCTCAATCGCCCTGTCGTTGTACAGAAGGTACGGCATGTTGTACGAACGAACGCGCACATCTTCGCACTCGAACCAATGGCAAGCTGGCAGCAGGATATCGGCATACAGGGCCGTGTCGCTCATGGTCATTTCCTGGACAACCAAAAACTCTATCTCCTGCAGCGATTTGATGGTCTCGTTCTGCTCGGTCTGGTTCGACACGATGTTGGTGCACGAGCAGTATAGGCTCTTCAGCGGGAACGGTTTGCCCAGGAATTCCTGGTCGTGGACGATGCCGTACAGCGCAGTCCAGTTGATATCGCGACCGGGACCCGCAGGCTTTTCGCCTTTGGAGCTAGGCTGGTTTATGCAGCCCTTTGAGTTGCTGATGCCGAAGCTGCCACCGCCGGAAATGACGCCTGCGGAAGGCTTGCCTATGTTGCCCGTGATAAGCATGAGGGTAAAGATGGCGTCATAAGTGTAGATGGCATTGAAGTAATGGTTCAAGCCCTGGTTCATGCCGGTGAGCACGGGGCCCTCCTGGCCATACATGCGCGCAAGGCGCTTGATGTCTTCGACGGGCACGCCACAGGTCTCAGAGGCGCGCTCGGGTGTCCAAGCGGAAATAGCTTCGAGAATCATGCTCCACACGGGACGGATTCTAAAACCTTCTATCTCTTCGGGGATACCCTCGAGCGCAGGCATTTCGGCTTCCGAATAAGGCTTGACGGACTGTGTCGCCTCGTCCCACACCACTTCAGGATCAATGACGGTAGGTTTGCCCGTCATAGCGTTCACCGGGCCCTCCGTAGCCGGAACACCCAAATCGCTCATGCGCAAGAACGTGTTGTCTTCTTTCACCAGGAAAGGAGCCTCGGTATGGGCCCGCAAAAATTCGGAGTCCTGCCAGCCCTGGGCAATAACTTCGCTCAAGATGCCGAACACAAGCGCACCGTCGGTTGCAGGATGGACAGGGACGTACCAATCGGACTTCGCTACATTGGTGTTGTACTGGATATCGACGGTGGTAAGCTGCGCGCCCGCCTCCTTCGCATCAAGGTAGAGGTGCATCATGCGCTTGCAGGAAACGGCGGGGTTGCAGCCCCAGATGACGATATGATTGGCGCCGCTCCATTCTTTGGGGGACACGAACGCAGCGCCAGGACCGAACATCTTCGACATGGCCGACTGGAACGCGATGTCGCGATCGGGAAGCACGCTGCAAGCGCCCATGACGGTCTGCAGGTGCTGCATGACCGACCCGTCGGCTGTGCCACCGCCTAGCACGGCCGTGTTGCCACTGCCCATGAAGAAGGCGATGGATTCCGGACCGAACTCCTCGCGATAACCCTTCCATTTGTCAGCGATCTCCCTGATGGCCTCATCCCAGGAAATGCGCTCGAATTCACCAGCACCACGCTCGCCCACACGGCGCATAGGGTATTGCAGGCGCCCGGCGCTGTAAACGCGAGCAGGGTGGCTTAAACCCTTCGGGCAGATATGTTCGTAGAACGGCTCTTCCTCGATGCGACCAGCCGTAGTGCGCACAATCTGACCGTCACGCACGTGCACGTTCAGATAACAGCCCTGAATGCACTGAGAGCGGCACGCACCTGAGAAGATCTCCTCAACGCCGGCTTTCGACGAGTCGGCCGCATGCGGGGCGAGTCCCTTGGCAGTAGCCGAGCAACCGGACAGAGCGCCGGCAGCAGTGAGGGCCGCGGCGCCCGCGATGAACGAGCGGCGGGTGAAGCCGCGGGATTTGCTGGAAGTAATGTCGGTCATTTTCTCCCCCTTACCTTACAGAGCGTATGCGGCGTAGAAGCCGTAACGGGCCAAAGCGATGCCGACGAATGCGCAGGCGAACGCGGATAGCACGGCGGTCTTCGGCGACAACTTGCCCGACTTCGCCATGAACTGCAGCACGGCGGCTGCGGCCACGGCCACGGCGCCGATAACCAGCAGCACCATGTTCGCGCCGACACCCGCGAAATGCACGGCCTCCAACGCGATGGCGACGACCGCGAGCACGCCCAAGACGGCGGACGCCGTCAGGTACGTGCCGTCCTCGGCCAGCTTCGCCTCGAACAGCATCAGGAACGCCGCGCCCATGGCCAGGTTGCCAAAAATGAACAGCGGGAACGTCTGCCACGATGCCCATGCCGGGATGCCGACCGACATGAAGTAGGCGTTGGCCATCACGAACGTAAGGCCGAGCGCCGCGACGGCGCCCACGATGTGCAGCGCGCGGGGCGCGGAGCCCTTCACCTTGGAAACCACCAAGTCGATGACCAGGATGACGCCCAGGCCCATCGACCAGTATGCCTCCTGAGCAATCATGGCGCCGGGCTGCGTGAGCGCGATGAGCATGCGCTCGGGACGACCTAGATGCAGCGGCAGGCCCACCAAGCCAACGGCCAAAAGGATACCGCATACCAGCGGGAACAGCCACGCTTTCTTGGCATCCTCGCCCACCGGAAACACGGCTCTCACCGCATAGGCACCGGCGGCCAGGCCGGCCAAAGTCGTGAACAGGAACAATGGGAATTCAGAAATCATTGCAACACCTCGCTATCAGCTTCGGTGCCGAAGATGGGCAGGTGCTCGCGCGACGCGCCATCCTTCTTCGGACAGACCCCTAACAGGATGTGGGCGACCCACCCTTTGTTACGGTTCGCCCACTGAATGGAAACACGCCATCCCCTCCGCGGCCGACGGACGATGCCGTATTCATTCACTGGTGACATAGTATTGCGATTCACTGTTTCAGTCAATAAGTATTTCCCTAGAGAATCATTTCGTGGGATAATGCCGGAAGACTCGATCGGAATGAATTCGGGGTGCTTTGTACGGATCTTTGGTCATAGTGTATTTGTTCTTGGGCGGCGCAGCTGCAGGCGCGCTTTTCGTCATGTCTGCGTGGAGTTTCGCTTTTCGCCGCTCCGAGAACCCTGCCCGCCTGCTCACAGCATTCGAGTCGTTGCGCAGACGAACATACACCGTGGGTTTTCTGTTGCTCGCTTTCGCTATGATTTGCCTGCTCGGAGACTTAGGGAACCCCGGGCGCGCTTTGATGGTGTTCTTTCTTCCCCATCCCACTGTCATCACCTTCGGTGCCTATACGCTCGCCATCGAAGCCCTTTTGGCGGCGCTTCTGCTGGCGGCATCGCTGCCGAACAGCCCCCTTGCTCTTCGCGGGCGTTGGCTGGATATCGTCGAAGCCCTTTGCTGCATCGGGGCTCTGGCGACGATGGCCTATACGGGGATATTCCTTTTCCAGGGCAGCATCCCCTTTTGGAATCATTGGTCGATCATCGTCCTGTTCGTGTTTTCCTCTCTTTCATCGGGAGTATCCGTCGTGCTGTTAATCGACTGGTTCACGCAAGGTCAGTCCCTTTTGTTGCGCGCGACCAAGCCGCTCCAGATATGCCATGTGGCCTGCCTTGCTGCAGAGGTGGTATTCTTGACCCTGTTCGTCAACGCGGCTTTTAGAAACCCCCTGGCAGACGCATCCCTCAACCTCTTGATGGAACCCGAGATGCTGGCCATTGCGGGCGTAGGCGTGATTGGCATGGGAATCGCGTTGCCCATTGCGCTCGAAACCTACTCGATTATCCGAAAGGAATGCCGTGCCATACCTGTCTCGGACTTCATTTGCTTGCTTGGCGGATTATGCTTGCGTTATTGCCTCATTACATGCGGAGTCCATTGACTGAGGCGGCGCGCCTGATACATGGGCTCCACCTATTCTATCCAGCTCGATCTAAAAGGTGACAGATTGCAAAGTAACGACGACAACCCGTTGTTTCGCGTGGACGAGACATCCGACCTGCCCATCTGGGCTCAGTTGCGAAACCGCTTCGCCTATCTGATTCGCACGGGATTCTTCAAACCCGGCGAACAGCTCCCAAGCGTGCGCAGCATAGCCGCCGAAGCCAAGATCAACTACAACACCGTGACAAAAGCGTACCGCGATCTCGAACTTTCAGGGCTGGCTGTATCCGCACGGGGACGCGGCATGTTCGTTCAAAGGAACATCTCGTCGGAAGAATCCGAAGAAGACGCCATCGACGCGCTGCTTGAAAACTGCATCAGGCAATACCGGTCGAAAGGCATGACGTACCGCGAAGCACGCGAGCGCATGCTTTCGATTATCGACGAACTGGAACGCAAGGCCCGAAAAGCGGAAGAGGAGAAGAGCGAATATGGGATTGTTCAATAACAGAGCGAAAACCGGCGCCTCGGGCAGCGCGAATGCTCGATCCGGCGAAATCGAATTCCTCAATTCACCGAGCACCAGGCACGTTGACGACAATGCCTCGAATGTTTTCTCGGCCTTCGTCTTTGTCGCCGTATTCGCGGTCGTCGCTTCTATCGGATATCTGTCAACAGGGGAAATGAGCATCTGGGTGCTATGCTCGAGTCTCGTTTTTGCAACTATCGCCATCTTCACGGTACATATTGCCTCGCAGTGGGAACGCGACGTCATCCTGCGATTCGGCGCATACAACCGCATGGCAGGCCCCGGTCTATACCTCACCATCCCGTTCATCGAGCACGTTGCTCTGAAGGCCGACTTGCGCACCATGCTGACGGGCTTCAGTGCAGAAGAGATCCTGACCTCCGACCTCGTGCCCGTTAACGTAGATGCCGCCATATTCTGGATGATCTGGGATGCCGAAAAGGCATGCATGGAAGTTGAGAACTACTACGACGCCGTATCCATGGCGGCGCAAACCGCCTTGCGCGATGCAATCGGACGAAACAGCCTCTCCGACGTAACGGTTCATCGCGACAAACTGGACCAGGAATTGCGTGAAAAAATCGAAGAGAAGACAAACTCGTGGGGCGTATCCATCATGTCGGTGGAAATCCGCGACATCGTCATCCCCAAGGACCTCCAAGACACCATGGCCGCAGCAGCAAAAGCGGAGCGCGAGAAGGACGCGCGCATCGTGCTGGCGGAAGTAGAGAAAGACGTGGCCGCCATGCTGCACGATGCCACCGACATCTACAAGGAAGACGAGCTTGCTTTCAAGCTGCGCCAGATGCATCTCGTGAACCAAAGCCTGCGGGAATCGGGTGGCTCCCTCGTAGTGCCGAGCGCCTACGCCGAGGGCTTCGTTGAAAAGGCTCCCGGCAAAGCCGCTCCTGAGCACAAATAAACCGAATCTCGTGGCAGGGAGGCATGCGAGACATCGCCCCGCCTCTCTGCCACCCAACCCTTCTGCGCGAGACACAGGGACGGGGATGATGCCTCATCCCCGTCACCCTACAAATGCATCTTGCGCTCCACCGCGTCCCATTCGGCCAGCGAGGCGGCGTATGCCGGGCTCAGGTGCTCCGTCGAGAAGTAGTAGACGTCCCCGTTCGAGGCTGTCGTCTGCTGGATGTCGGGATAGGCGCCCGACTCGCGCACGATATCCCATGTCTGGGCGACCGCATCCTCTGCCAGGTTGAACGGCGGGTTGCCCAGGCTGGACGCGGCGAGCGGGCGCGGGTATATGCGGGAGTCCTCGCGCACGCAGTCCACGAACGTCACCACGTTGTCGTCCTCAGCCGCCAGGAACGCCCAGTGCGCGTAGGCATCGGTCATGACGGTGCGGTCGTACAGGTAGTAGCTGTGCGCGCCCACCAGCGCCACGATACCCGAGCAGTCGATGGCACGCTCCACGGGCTCGGCCTCCTCGTCGGGCACGAGCACGAATTCGCCCTCCATCTCCACCAAGCGGTAGCCAGGGGGAAGCTCCAAGCCCGCGAAGGGATCGTCGTCGCCCTCGAGCGCCTTCGCGGTCGCTGGCGCGCCCTCTACGGCTTCGCCCGAAGCATCGGCAGCTGCCGGATCGAACGACACCTCGCTGCAAGCCGTAGCCTCGGCATCTGCCGCCCCAGCGCTTGCCTCCTCGGCATCCTCCGGCTCGGCGTTCGCGAACACGCCGTCCGCCGCCTCGGCAGGCTCAGAGCCCCCGAACGCCCGCGGCACGCCCACCGCCCGCGTGGCCGTGCGGTACACGGGCGCGGCATCCGCCTCGTCCTCGGCCTGGGCCGCGCGCTCGTCCTCCAGATACTCGTACACGAGCATCTCGAACTCCTCGGCATCCAGATGCTCGGGCACCAGGCCGATCTCCGGCCAGCGCGTGGGTTCCACCAGCGCGCTCTGCGCCGACTGCGCGCGCACGTCGTCGAACACGTCCGCCAGCGCGTTGTGCTCGGCCAGCTCACGCGCGGCGGCATCCTCGGACGCAGCCTCGCCGAAACCGTCCGCGCACGCCGGCCCCATCGCCTCTTCGCTCATGCGCGCACCTCTTCCGCCCCGTCGTCCTCGCCGCCGAACAGCAGCTCCACCCGCGCGTCGCGCAGCGAGCAGTGCTCGCACATGGCGCAGGGGATGGACAGCTCGTCGCACGGCACCGCACGGTCTAACTCCTCGATGGACGCACCGCGACGGATGAGGAAGTCGCCCACGAGGGCGCGCACGCCTTCCGTGGCGAAGTACGTCGTGTGCAGCTTGTCCGACGGCACGCCGTCAAGGGCAGCCTTCACGTCTTCGGGCCTGATGGCCAGCGCTTCCGCGAACGTCTTGCCCTCTACCATCGAGCAGATCGTGCTCGCGCACGCCGTCATGGCCAGGCAGCCGCGCGACTTGAAGCCCATGCGCACGAACGTCTCCGCCTCCGGATCGATGACGGCGAACAGACGCAGGGCCACCTCGCCGCGCTTCGACTTGCCCACCATGCTCTGCGCGTTGAAGCCCTCGGGGGCGCCGCTGTTCTTGAAGTTCGCCACCACGGCCAAAAGCGTGTCCGAGTAGCCGCCCGTACCCGCCTCGACCTCCGTCTGGTACACGTCGGCCGTGCGGATGACGGCGCGCTCGTCCGGCTCAACGTACACGTTCCTCGACTCTCCCATCGCCCTGCTCCTTCTCGTCGTCAGACCGTCCGCCGAACGACGAAGCGCGAGCGGACGGCAGCGGAAAGCTTCACCGAATGGTTCAATAATGCACGTTGCCCCCACGCAGGCCTACCCTCTTTAGGGATAAAATTCGGTTTCGCGAGAGAAAGTCCTGCTATCCTGATTTCCACGCCGCGCGAGAACGGGAACGCAGGAATAGTTGACCCAGTTTGTTTACAAAAAGCCGACGCCGATTACGCACGGCGGCCGAAGCGTTACCATGTTGCCATTATACGAACGGGGAGGATCGGTTTGGCATATCAAGCGCCCCATGAGGCAGCAGCCCGCACAGCCGAGCGGGCATCCGGCCGCCTGGAGCCGACCGCAGACGGTCATGCTGGCACCATCGCAAAGCAACCAGAAGACGAGCACGGCGCCCGGCAGACACCGAGCGACTTCTTGCGCACCTGCGCACAGCTCTGGCCGCTCGTGGTGGGCCTTGCGTTCGGACGGGCAGGGCTTATCGTGGCCAGCTATGGCAGCTACACCAGCACGGACGAGGGCATCTTCACCGATGGCGCCATGCTCGTGGCCTTGAGCGTACTGGCCGTGTTCTTCGTCGTCATCTCGGTGGGCAAAGTCTCCCTCGGCAAGCGTGTCACGAACGCCGCCATGCGCATCTGCATCGCGTTGGAGGCCTTCGCGCTCGTAGCCTTAGCAACGCCTGAGCTGGCCGAAATCAACAACCAAGCCGTACGGTTCGCCTTGAGCGCACTCTGCACGCTCGTGTCGTCGGCCACCATCTACTACTGGCTGCGCCGAGCCCGCGGCACCGGCACCATCGTTGCGGCCCTGTTCGTGTTCTCGGCTCTCATCTTGAGCGAAGTTGAAATCTATCTGTGCACGCTGCTGCCCGTCGCCGTGGGGAACCTGGTCGCCACCGTGCTCGTACTGGTGCAGTACCCGTGCATGCTCTGGGCCAGAAAACGCACGCAGCCGCACGACATCGCAGCAGGAGCATCGCAGTCCAACGACTATTTCGGCTTCACGAAGACCATGATCCAGAGCAAGCAGTTCCTCGCGGCCACGGCCATCGGCATAGGCGTCCTCTCTGTCGTGATCGGCTTGCTGCGCGGCTATCCCAGCGGCGAGGCCATCGCGTTCACACCGGTGACACGCGCAGCGTACGGCCTGCTCACCGTCGGTATTAGCGGTGCTATCGTAGCGCTGGTCCTGCATGGCCGCCAACGGGTGCTCACCGTGGGCATCTTCATCGTCATGGAGCTTCTGGCCTGCCTAGCACTCGTTGCCTATGCCGCCTTCCCCGATATGCTGGACATCGGCGCCGTGTTCACCACCACGCTCAACGCGCTCATGGTGGCTTTCACCTGGTACGTCGTCATCGCGTTCATGAGCTACGGTTGGCGCGACCCGTACTACTACGCCATTGCCGGCTGGCTCGTGTGGCTGGGATGCCGCGCTATCGCGCGCGTGGCGCTGTTAGGGTCGTTCGACCTTGTGCCGAACGAGACGCTCATGAATGCGCTCATGGGATCATGCATCGTCGTATCGGCCCAGGTCATTTTCGTGCAGTTCCTGAACATCGCACGCCGCGACGTTCAGGAACAGGAGCAGCAGAACGCACGGCAGGAGAGCGTCCTCGTGAAGATCATGGGACTGGACGAGCACGAGAGCCTGGCCGACGTGCGCCAGGCGTCCATGAAGCACAACGCCGAGGAGATGGGGCGGCAGTTCCTGCTGTCCGACCGCGAGATGGAGGTGCTCTCGCTCTACGCGCTCGGCTACACCCAGAAGCGCGTGGCCGAGGAACTCTACATCACGCCGGGCACCGCCCATGCACACATCAAGCGCATCTACGCGAAGACCGGCTTGCACTCGCGTCAGGAAATCCTAGACTATATGCAGCAGTACACATCGTAGAACGGGGAGGGGCAACCGGTGCTTCATTTCGATTCGGACTATATGGAGGGTGCGCATCCGGCCATCATCGAGCGGCTGGCTGCAACAAACCTCGACCAGACGAGCGGCTACGGCACCGACGAGGTGTGCGAGCGCGCCCGCGGCCGCATCCGCGAGGCGTGCGCGTGCCCCGAGACTGCCGTGTACTTCCTCGTAGGCGGCACGCAGGCGAACGCCGCGGTGGCCGACCAGATCCTGCGGCCGTGGGAGGGCATCATCTCCGCCACAACCGGGCATATCACCGCCCATGAGGCGGGCGCGGTGGAGGCGTGCGGACGCAAGACGCTGCCGCTGCCGCAGCACGACGGGAAGCTGGACGCCGCCGAGGTGCGGGCGCTCTGCGAGGCGTACTGGGCCGACGAGAACCGCGAGCACATCGTGGCGCCCGGGGCCGTGTACATCTCGCATCCCACCGAGTACGGCACCGTCTACTCGCTGGCCGAGCTCGAGGCGCTTTCGCAGGTGTGCCGCGACTTCGGCATGCGGCTGTTCATGGACGGCGCGCGCCTGGGCTACGGCCTGGCCGCCGTGGGCGCCGACGTCACGCTGCCCGACATCGCGCGTTTGT
>OLQI01001525.1_pt1 | contig 14407 bp, 11 predicted proteins | sample 1672171 | NCBI WGS metagenome assembly OLQI01 (sample SAMEA3136655, study PRJEB25190) | human gut metagenome
TCAACAACGGCAAAAACTGATTTCATGGTTATCAGCAGACCGAGTAAAACGAGGTTAATGCGAGGTTAATGCGCACTTACACACCACACAAAAATGTGGTGTCTTTTTTACAAACTGTCTTAGATTTCGCTTCACTCAAACTAAAAAAATGAGCCGACAGTGTCGGCGTTCAAGCCCTTGTGATAACTGCAATATTTAGTCCTAGGAAAATGCTACAATTTCTTATTGTAATATTTGTGCAAAATCGGGGGTGCAGTAGCAAAATTCTAGGATACTTAGGCCGACTAAATGCTGTTAAATCGGGATTCTTAATTTTGGAAAAAACAACTAAAAAAGCATGGTTCAAAAATTAAGTTTAGTCGTTTGGTAGATTGCAAAATTAATCCGACGCTGTTCGGACAAAAAAGATCAGCTTCCTTTAAAATGGTGTTTACCACAAACCCATCTTTTAGGAGCTGATCTTTTGTCTAGTATAACCTATTCCGAACGAATTAAAATCGAAACCTTTTGTGAACTAGGCCTGTCCAATATCCAAATGAGCGATCGCCTAAAACGATCACCTGCCACAATTTCTTATGAATTAGCTCGATGTGAACCTTACCAGGCCGAAGTGGCCCAAACAGATGCCGAATACAAGCGGTCACGATGTGGCCGAAAGACTAAATTGAATGACAAATTAAGGCAAATAATTTTAAACCATTTACGGCTAAGTTGGTCACCAGAAATGATAGCTCACGAATTTAAACTAGCGACTAAATCAATTTATAATTGGTTAAATCAAGGGAAAATTGAGTTTTCTTTAAATGATTTGCCTGAACATGGCGTGCGCCAACGGCGTAACCTTGACCAACGTTCTAAATATAATCAATCATTAGGACGGTCAATTGAACAGCGACCCATCGTGGTTAATCGACGTAATCGCATCGTTGATTTTGAATTAGATACAATTGTTGGCCCCCGTGGGCATAGTAAGGCAGTTTTGTTAACCTTAATCGATCGCAAATCACGTTTCCTTTGGGCCTACCGATTAAAAAACCGGACAGCAGTAACTGTTAATGAAGCCCTAAATAAGTTTCTAGCAACTTTTAATGGCCCGGTGCATAGTTTTACGGTGGACCGTGGCACTGAGTTTAGCGGTCTAGTATCACTTGAAGCACAATACGGTATTAAGACCTATTACTGCCATGCTTATACGCCAGCTGAGCGCGGCAGTAATGAACGATTTAATCGGAACTTACGCTATTTTTATCCTAAGGGGACTTATTTTGAGCACATTAATTAAAGTGCTCCATAATTGTTAGACAAGAAATCTAACAGTTATGGAGCACTTTTTCTATATGAAAGCGTTGACATATTCTATAAAAGTTCGTTGACATATTCTATAAAAGTTCTAATATAAGTCTTGGTTAGTCGATTAAGTAAATATGACCATGGGAGGTTTTGAATTATGACTGACAATATTAGTAAGAACGATGATTTAAATCTTAACGCACTTTTTATCGGTGATAAGGCCGAAAATGCTGATTTATTCAAATCAACATTGATCAAATTGGTTAATGAACACATGGGCTGGCGTAAAAATTATATGCCACAAGATAAGCCATTAATCTCTGAGGACGAAAAAACGTCCAAATCATTTACAAATACTGTAAATAAAATGGACGAAGTTTTGGATGAATTATCAGTACGCCTACGTACAAATTCAGTTCCATGGCATTCACCTCGTTATTTCGGACATATGAATTCCGAAACATTGATGCCATCAATTCTTGCATATACATACGCAATGTTATGGAATGGTAACAACGTTGCATATGAATCATCACCAGGTACTTCTCAAATGGAAGAAGAAGTTGGTAAGGACTTCGCTAAGCTATTCAACTTCGATCATGGTTGGGGCCATATCGTTGCTGATGGATCATTAGCAAGTATGGAAGGCCTATGGTATGCAAGAAATGTTAAGAGTTTACCATTAGCAATGAAAGAAGTAAAGCCAGAACTAGTTGCTGGTAAGAGCGATTGGGAATTACTAAATATGCCCGTTGATGAAATCATGGACATCCTTAATAGCCAAGATGATGACACAATTGATGCTATTAAAGCTCACTCAGCTCGTGGTGGCATGGATCTTTCTAAACTTGGTAAATTGTTAGTACCACAAACAAAACACTATAGTTGGCTGAAAGCTGCAGATGTTGTCGGTATTGGTTTGGATCAAGTTGTTCCTATTCCAGTTGACGATGACTATAGACTTGATGTTAACGAGCTTGAAAAGACAATTAACAAGTTAGTTGCTGAAAAGACTCCTATCCTTGGTGTTGTTGCTGTTGCTGGTTCAACTGAAGAGGGTGCCGTTGATCCTGTTGATAAGGTCGTTGAATTACGTAATAAGTTGATGAAACAAGGAACATATTTCTATCTACATGTTGATGCTGCATATGGTGGTTATGCACGTGCACTATTCTTAGACGAAGATGGAAACTTTATCCCTTGGGACAAACTACAAGAAGTACATCAAAAATATGGTGACTTCCAAGAAAACAAAGAATATATTTCAAAAGATACTTATAATGCATTTAAAGCTATTTCCGAAGCAGAAACAGTAACAGTTGATCCTCATAAGATGGGATATGTACCTTACTCTGCTGGTGGTATTGCAATCCGTAATATTACAATGCGTAATATCATTTCATACTTTGCCACATATGTATTTGATAAACGTTCAAAGGCTCCTTCAATGTTAGGTGCTTATATTCTTGAAGGTTCAAAGGCCGGTGCTACTGCTGCAGCTGTCTGGACTGCACATAGAGTATTGCCATTGAATGTCGCTGGCTATGGTAAATTGATCGGTCGTTCAATCGAAGCTGCTAACCGCTTCTATGACTTCTTGAACAACTTGAGCTTTAACATCAATGGTCAAGAAATTGAAGTAAATCCATTGACAAAGCCTGATTTCAATATGGTCGATTGGACATTTAATATTAAAGGAAATAAAGACTTTGCTAAGATGAACGATTTGAATCTTGCATTCTATCAAGAAGCATCATTCGTTAAGGGTCCTATCTATAACAATGACTTTATTACATCACACACTGACTTTGCACAAGATGGTTATGGTGATAGTCCTAAAGCATACGTTAAGAGCCTTGGATTTACGGATGCTGATTGGCAAAAGGAAAAGGCAGTCGGAATTCTACGTGCATGTGTATTGACACCACTTCTATACGACAAAGATAATTTTGCTGAATATGCAGACAAGGTTAAGAGTGCAATGACTGAAAAATTAACTAAGATTGTTGATGAAAAATTTCTACAAACAAACTAGTTAATTGTTAATATCATAATTTTCATAATTTTTCGTAAAGCTCATGAGTAGGGATGTTGATGAGCTTTACCTATCTAGGGGTTGAAATAAAAATGAGCTCAAGTAATAAAATAAGCCTTGGAACCTTTATCGGTATTGGTATGGCTATGATTGCCACAGTCCGTAGTGTTCCAACATTGGCAGCCGCAAGTTGGCAAATGTTCTTCTATCTAATTTTTGCTGTTATTTTCTTTGCTTTACCAGTATCAATTATGTCTGGTGAGTTTTCATCAATGCTTCCTGATGCCGGTGGTCCACAGTTATGGGTGCGTACCGGTTTGGGATCAAAATGGGGATTTACAACAGCATGGCTATTATGGGTGCAGATTTTCCCAGGTATGGTTATGGTTGCTTCAACTTTAGGACCATTGTTGGGTAATACAATTGGTAACCAAGTATTGGGACAAAATCACTGGTTTACTTTAGCATGTATTATCATTATTTATTGGATTATTACGTTATTGAATTTGAAGTTTGATATGGCTAAGTTTGCCGGTAACTTTGGTGTTTGGTTTGGGGTTTATATCCCATTCGCAGTTATGATCGTCATGGGTGTCGCTGCTCTTGCCAAAACAGGTATTAACGTTAATAGTGTACTTGGTTCATTTTCGGCAGGAAAATTGATTCCTGATGTAAGTACTTTGAAATACGTTGCCGCTATTTCCTTCATCTTTACAGGAATTGAAACACTAGGTGTTTATGTTCCAAGAATGAAGAAATCAAATGACTTCGTTACAGGTGTTATCTTCGCATTGGTTGCTATGGTTATTCTAAACTTACTAAATGCCTTTATTGTTGCTGATGTTGTTCCAAAGGGTAATACAGAATTAACAAATATTACACAACCAATCATTTTATTCTGTAAGATTTTAGGTTGGCCATTATGGATTGCTAATGTATTCAGTTTGTTAGCAGCTGTAGGTGTCTCCCTTCAATTATCAGGTTGGGTAACAGGTCCTTCACAATCAATGATTCAAGTTGCACGTGAAGGTTTGGTTCCATCAAAATGGGGCTTCTTCAAACACAATGATATCGGTGTTGCAAAGAATGTTATTTTGACACAAACAACAATGATTACATTGTTTGCCTTGATGTATGCTTTACCAGATATTAATAGTGTTTTCTTGATGTTAACAAATACAACAACATTGTTATACTGTGTTCTTTATTTCTTGATTGCTATTGCATTTATCAGATTACGTTACACTCAACCAGATACAAAGAGACCTTACCGTGTTGGTAAGAGTGGTAATGCTGCTGCATGGATTTGGACAATTTTATTCATCTTCGGTATTTTTGCAATTGGTATTGTAACAGTTGCTACTGCCGGTACTGTTAACGGAATTGCCATGGTTGTTATCACAGTCGTTATGACTGTTATTCCATTGATGATTAATTCACATAAGAAAGATCAATGGCTTAAGGATGCACAAGCTTACGAAAACAAGTAGTACTTTGAATTTATTTATTTGATCGGGGTGTAATTCTATGAAGAAGAGTGAACGAGATAAACCTAATGTTGGTGTCTTTGAAAGTATAATTGTGGTTATTGCAATTCTCTTTATACTGGGGTATTTGATTATCTTCTTGGGGCAGTCACCCCAAGTTCCTTTATTAATTTCTGTAGTAGCCTTGATGCTCTATGGAATTATAAGAGGGTTTAATTGGGATGAAATTGTTGGAGCAATTGAGGATGGTATTAAACCAGGTGTTATTCCATTAATGATTTTCTTATTAATTGGTGTTCTGATTGCCACGTGGATCTATTCTGGAACCATCCCAACAATCATGTACTTTGGTTTTAAGATAATTTCAGTTAAATACTTTTTACCTACAGTGTTTATTGTATGTTCACTTGTTGGAATCACTTGTGGTAGTTCATTTACAACAGTATCAACGATGGGTATAGCTTTTATTGGAATTGGATCAGCTTTGAAGATTAATCCAGGTATTACGGCGGGTGCAATAATTTCTGGTGCCTACTTTGGTGCAAATGTATCTCCTTTGTCTGGAACAACTAATTTAGCTGCGGGCGTTGGTGAAATAGATGTGTACGAACACATTAAAAGCTTGATTTGGACTGACTTACCAGTTTGGATTGTTACCTTAATAGGATATACGTTTTTAGGCTTCAGTCATAAAAAAGTAAGTTTGATGAAAATTACGGTTATGACACAGCAACTTTCAAATGGATTTTGGATTTCGTTTTGGACGATTCTACCAATTATTTTATTATTAGTTCTTGCATGGTTAAAAGTTCCAGCAGTACCATCATTGGCATTTGGATCAATTTTTGCAGTTATTATTGGTTGGTTACACCATCCAATAAAACTGAATACTTTGGCAAATTATATAATGGGTGGTTATGTTGCTAGAACAGGTAGTAAAACTATGGATGCCTTACTATCAAAGGGCGGAATAAATAGTATGTTGAGCTCCTTAGCATTAATTATTTTTGCTTTATCATTAGGAGGTTTGCTGATTAAGTTTCATATAATTGGCTCATTAATTGATGGACTCGGACGATTTGTTAACACTGCGGGTAAGTTAGTGCTAATAACAACTATTACGTGTATTGGTGTTAATTTCTTGGTTGGTGAACAATATTTATCAGTTATTTTACCAGGTGAAAGTTTTAAGAGTTCTTTTGACAAAATGAACTTACCAAGAACGAGGTTAACTAGAACTCTTAATGATGCTGGTGCGGCTGTAAATTCTATTATTCCATGGAGTGTTAGTGGTGTATTTATACAAGGAGCCTTACAGGTAAGTCCTGTAAAATACATTCCTTATTCCTTCTTTCCTTTGTTTGTTCCGATTTTTACTGTTTTAGCTGGCTTTATGTTAGAGCACAGAACTAACAAAACATTGAAATAAAATTAATATTGATTAATTAATCTAATTGTTGTTTAATTGATTTAGAGTATTTTATAAGGAGAAGCTATTATGGACATTCTAGAAGATTTGCAATGGCGTGGAGCCATCAATCAGTGTACTGATCTTGAAGGACTACGCAAATTATTAAAGACTAAGAAGGTCTCTCTCTATTGTGGTACTGATCCAACTGGTGATTCACTTCACATTGGACACTTAATTCCATTTATTATGTTAAAGAGATTCCAACTTGCTGGTCACCATCCATATATTCTAATTGGTGGTGGTACTGGATTCATTGGTGATCCTTCAGGTAGAAAGACTGAAAGATCACTTCAAACAACTGATCAAGTTGAACACAACGAAAAGGCATTGACTGCCCAAATGATTAAATTATTTGGTACAGAAAACTTTGATATTGTTAATAACTATGATTGGTTAAGCAAAATTGATTTACTAAGTTTCTTAAGAGATTATGGTAAATCATTTAATGTTAATACAATGCTTTCAAAAGAGGCTGTTGCCAGCCGTTTGGATAATGGTATTTCATTTACTGAATTCAGTTATCAGATTCTACAATCCATTGACTTCTATCACTTATTAAAAGAAAAAGATATTCAACTTCAAATTGGTGGAGCTGATCAATGGGGAAATCTAGCCAATGGTGTTGATTTAATTCACAAAAAGGATTCTAAAGCAGAAGCATATGGCTTAACAATTCCTTTAATGCTTAAAGCAGATGGCACCAAGTTTGGTAAAACTGCTGGTGGCGCTGTATGGCTCGATCCTAAGAAGACCTCTCCGTTTGAATTCTACCAGTTCTGGTTCAACCAAGATGATCGTGACGTTGTGAAATATCTTAAGTACTTTACATTCTTATCACACGATGAAATTAATAGCTTGGAAGAAAAGGTTACAACTGAACCTGAAAAGAGAGAAGCACAAAAGCGCTTAGCTCAAGAGGTTACATCATTTGTTCATGGTGATGCCGAAATGAAAGAAGCTGAAAAGATTTCAGAAGTATTGTTTAATGGTGACATTAAACAATTGTCAGCAACTGAAATTAAACAAGCCTTTGATAAGGTTCCTTCAGCACATGCTGAGAATGCTACGACAAATATTGTTGAGCTTTTGGTTAATACTGAAATTGAATCTTCAAAACGTCAAGCACGTGAAGATGTTTCTAATGGTGCAATCACTGTTAATGGTGATAAGGTTACCGATGTAGAGACTTCTATTGATCCTGCTGATGGATTTGATGGGAAGTATATCGTTGTACGTAAAGGTAAAAAGAATTACACATTGATTAGTGTCGGAGATGCAGTTTCGGAAGACTAATTAATAATAAAATGAATATCTCAAAATTACCGTGTTAGGTAGTTTTGAGATATTTTTTTACTTGATTTTTTATATGAAAACGTTTACTATAATAAACGGAATGTAGCCATTCCAAAAAAATAGTGTGACTGCTATATTTTTTAATTCCCTAAAAAGACCATTTATGGTCTAACTGTTAACTTGAACCGCCATCAACTTGATTTGACGAACAGCCGATAAACTATGTAGTACTGAACCTGATGTATTCCTAATGATTAATACACTATGTCCTAGTATATAAAAAGCCAAATCATAAAAGATTTGGCTTTTTTGATGCAATGATTTGGATAATATTATGAGTTTTGTTGATTATACGGAGTCATAGATCAATTTATGAGGTAGGTAAATAGGGACTTATTCAGGACAGAAGTTTTATTGAATATAAATTTAATACGCGTTATTTTGAAGATAAATGTTTTACGAAAACATATAAATACCCAAAAATATTACAACCCACTGCACATGAAATACCCATTTTATGTGCAGTGGAAATGAACCTTTCCTTGTGTTATATAAATTATTTTAATAATTTATTAGCCGAAGTCGATTTGATCAAGCATGGCTTCACGTGATTCTTGGTCAAGTCCAAGATAAGCCAAAGTCATTTGCTGGCTGGAGTGATTCAACAATCTCATCACAAGCCCTATATTGTATTTGGATTGTACGTAAACACGGTAAGCACCAGTTTTTCGCATTGTATGTGTACCTAAATAATTAATATTCAGTAAATCTCCGGTCTTAGCCATTATCTTATAAAATTGTTTTTCGGTCAGGTGGCGTTCTGATCGCTCCATTGAAGGGAATAACCATTCAGAATGTACATGGTTTTCTAATAGCCACTTTTGATAGATTAAAAGATCACGGGTTATTGGGCGAAGATAAAGAGTATTTTGTTTTCCAGTCTTTTTATCATGAATATACGCTGTTTTTCTGATTTCATCATAATCATCAAATACGTCACGATACTTTAATCTCATAACATCAGAAACTCGAAGAAGTGTCGCTTTTCCAGTTTGAAAGATCGTATAATTTCTGCGACCATATTTAAAATTATGTAGGAGAGTATCTTGAACGGATTTTAAGACATTTGTATCTTTTATTGGTAAAACTAACTGTTTCATATCGTCCTCCGATAGGGGTTATAATTTCTAATATAAAAATTATAACCCCTATGAAAAATGGAAGCAAATTTTTTCTTGATAAATCGGCATTCTCCGGGGTCTATTTGTATATTATAGCCCCCACCTTAGATAAGCATGTTGAACATTTATATTCACTGGTGAAGAAAAGAGATAAATATTGGTCTCGCTATATTAGTATTTATCTGACTTCTTTTCATTATCTGATTTACATAACATTTGACAATTATCTGGGATAGTATGACCGCCCTTACTCCAAGGCAGAATATGATCTCCTTCCATCTCATCGAACTCGAAATGTTTTTGACATATTGGGCAGATTCCTTCCTGTTTACTGTAAGCTGCTAGTTTATCTCGTTTACTAAATTCTCTTAAGTGAAGTAGTTTGCCAGCATAAGGATCATTATCTTTGGTTAGTAAAAATTCATAGATGTTCCGAGTTTGCTGGACATCTTCATCTTCATGTAATCGTTTTTCTTCACTTTTTATTTTAGCTGAATTATAAGAAGTATTGTGATGGTTATTGTATAAGCTACACCAATATACACCTTTCATATCGGAGTAATACTGGGGGAAAATTTTTTGCACCCAGCTAATTACATCTTGGAAATATTGCCATAGTTCGTCAGCATCTGTGTCATTTCGATGTTTTGACATATATTGTGTCAAATCTTTAATTCCATGATATTCACTGATTCCCTTTAATGCAGTTTCAAGTAATTCTTGACGCTTGGGATCGCCTTTAATATATTTGTCTGAAATTGCTTTTGCAGGACCGTTTCTTTTTGAAAAGTATTTTTTGGCATCTGTCAGCCACGTTCCGGTATACACTGAATTACGTAATTCTTGATCCGTTAATCGAACACCTGCTATATTAACGATTTTGAACCAACTAAGTTTTTCAGACTCTTCACCTTCGCAAATGTAGATCATAAGTTCATAGTTCATGATTGCATTATATTGATCATCTGGTAGTGAATCCCAGTAGTATTTTTGATCATTTATAGTAATGGGAAATTGATGTTTTAAATATTGCATTAGTGATAATGTACGTTGCTGACCATCTAGTACTTCATAGGAGTTCTCACCGTTTTTTACCCAATACATAACATTTAATGGAAACCCCTTAAGTACAGTTTGAATAACCTCTTCAGATTGATTGTGGTTGTATACAAATTCTCTTTGATACGGAGGCCTGACAGCTAATGTTCCTCCATAGGCAAATACTCCATCGTCACCTTTATCGACATAGGATCGAAAAATAGAACTTACTTTAATGTTTTTTTGAATAATTTTCACTTTAATTACCCGTCTTTCGTTTGATTACAAGTCTTCCAAAGGGAACTTTTCCAGGCTTACCATTATTATTAATACGAAGTTGGTTTCCACGTTTACGTTCTTTTACCGTATAGGGAACACTATAAACAATGTTACCTGATGCAGCACTGATAAAATTTATCTTGTCTCCAGCAGTTTTATGAATAATTGTTTTTGGAACACTCTGTCCTAACCCAATTATTTTAAACTGATCTGGATTCCAGTTGAATAGAAATGAAAGAGGAACACCTATTGGGCCATCGAAATCTTTTGGAATTTCATTAACTTTTTCCACATTTATTCCATCATAGTTGTAATAATTAGGATATTCATCTGGAGAATATTGTTTATATAGAATTAGTTCTTCATGGCGCTTTGCTACATCCATATTAGTAAACCATACAATATTGCCGAATTTTTTAACGGTTCCATCTGGTCGCAAGAATTCTTTTGCGTGAGTATATCCGTACCACGCTTGATTGTTAATAATATAGTCAAAAGTGTCTTTATAGGTAACTGAAGTCTCACGCCCTATTATTAAGAATCTCTTTTCAAATTTCATCAGTTGGGCTACGTACTCTCGAAATAAGGAAAATGGAGGATTTGTACAGACGATATCTGCCTCTCTCAAGTAATCAATGCATTCTTGGGAGCGAAAGTCTCCATTACCTTGAAGTCGTTTCACACCTCGTTGTTTAGATTTTAATAATGTTGTTACATCATTATCAGAAATTCCACGCCCGTTGGCCATTGGAACTCTAGATATATCTATTACATATCCATTACCTTCGACAACTGGTTCGTCAGCATCATCAAATAGAGATAGTTGTGTTGCTATTACCGGAGAAGCTGCATAGGATGTGCAAATAAGTCGCTTAAGCCCAAAATAGTTAAAATTTTTCAAAAAGAATTTACAAAATGATGATTCGAATGGATCGTCACAATTACAGAACACAGTCTTATCTCTAAATTGAGTTTCGTAGTGATTCAGCTCTGATTGGATATCGTCGTATCTGGTATAATACTCATCGTCCCTATTGAGTTTTCCTTTATTAAATGAATCTATTCTTGCCATATATCTGCGCTCCTCTGTCCAAATTAATTTAAGCCTAATTTTAGAAATGCCACTCAAACAAAGATATTTTGTTTATTACCAAAAATGCCACCAAGCAGTGTGTTTTGGATTTAGATTAATTTTATTTTTGTTTGAATTTCTATTATCATGTTCGTTGTGTTTAGTAGAAAGTGCCTTAACTTCTTTAAGCTTATTCTCAGCCAATAATTGCAATTGTTGTGATTGATCCAATAATTTTTGCATTGATTTTAATTGTTCATCTTTTTCTTTAATTTGGCTATCTTTGATTGCTAATTGTTGTTTGAGTAATTCTATTGTGTCTTGATTCTTGTTACCAGTGTTACTAGTAAATGTCATTCCCTCTTGTTTCTGGTTGTTACCACCAATGAAATGCTGTTTTAACAGCAAATAACCTGAATTGACAACTATTAAGGTTTGTACCCCGTTCCTAGTCACAGTTTGTACATAGTTTGCTCTAAAGTTTGCATCTAGTTTTTTCCTAATGGCTTGTTTTGATACACCAAATTCATCAGCAAGTTCTCTAATAGTTTTAGGCATGATTTCCAAACCCCTTTTGGAGTTCAGCAAGTGCTTCTTTTCGTGCTTGATCTCTTATTTTTTTATCGTGCTCGGCCTGTTTATCAGCCAATGTTTGTTTCTCAGTAGAGCCTAAAGTTAGCCCCTTAACCTTGTCAATGGCGCGCCATTTTTCCTGTTCTGTTAATTCACCATTATGCTGAATGTTAAAGAGTTTTTGACGTTCATCTTGAAATTGACCTTGTGAGAAGTCGTTAGCGTCTTTCTTTTCAGGCTTCCAAGTAAAAGAATACCCAATCACTGGTTTCCCGCGGCCTTTACCATATTTTTTTCTAACCGTTAGGCCTCTAAAAAGAGGCGTAAGTTCCTCTTTGATGGGTTTTAAAACGGATTGATTTATATTGCTACTTTTATAGCTTTTAGGGACATCTAATAGCTCGTTAAAGTCTGCAACTGAAAAGTAAGCGTACCCAGTAGTTCTAAATTGTTTTAGTAACCGAAACATGGTTTTTGCGTAGCTACTTTTTAAATCTCTGAATTCTGATAAAGCATAACGAACCCAACTTTCCAGCTCATTTAATAATTTTATAGCTTTGGGGTAAATTTTAATATCAACATAAGGATCATCAGCATGGCCGTTTATCTCAAATTCGGTAAACATAACAAAAAATTCACGATGCAGCCCATCTTTACTACGTCTTCCAAAGCGTAAGCCTAAAATTTTTTGATAAGTACTTTCAATATCGTCAATAAATCGGTTATTTGCTGTAGGTTTATATGCACTTAATTCTTTTAATTGATCAAATGAAAACCTTACAGTTTCGTCACCCTTGTCACGCATTCTAGAAACTATTGAGAAGAATAAATTCATTTCAACAGGAGTGAATTTTCGAAGTGGGATTGTATTTAATTCAGGATCATATTTAACAATTTCATTACTCAAATGAAGCACCTCTTTTAATGAATATGGTTTTATGAATATATAATACTACAAAACTCTATCTATAAACAGACAAAACTCTATCTATAAACAGACAAAACTCTATCTATAAACAGACAAAACTCTATCCATAAACTCCTGTATTCCCTGGGAGAGTAAGGCGCAATAGGGGTCTAAAAGAGGTTTAAAAGAGGTTTATAAAAGAGGTATAAAAGAGGCACCGCTGTACGAGATTAAAATCTAGAAACAAAAAACACAAAGGAGTGAGCCAAAAACCGGCTCACATTAAACTCCAGTCGCACAGCTCCTTGCACCTCACTCTGTTCGTTGGTTAAAAGGTGTGGTAAGCCACATATAATACGGGCGCTGACGCCCCGCACCCCGTCCAAGCTGAGCCAGCTTAACCGCTTTTTCACTCGCCGTTAGGCAGGAAAGCAAAGTTTTATAGAAACTTTGGCTTTCGCCAATTCAGTGTTAAGACTGGTTTAGAGCTGTCAATTCCTTATGCTCCCACGCTTTGCTCGTCCGCTACCATTGACAGCAAACAGTTAGTTTTTCTGAATCTTAACAAGACTTTAACTGCTATATTCGTTTTTAAGGGCCTTATTTCTCGTTTCTAGCGGTTTTAAGACTGTTTATATATTTTTATACCAAAGGAAAAATAAAAAGCCCTCAGCAGGCTATTAGAGGGCTAAATGACGAAACCTGGACGACTAATAATATCTTCTTGCCTTTTTTGCAAAATATAAGTGTATAAGGAATCATACAAATTCTTTTTAATCTCGTCAGGTTCATTGACAGAAGCTTCAAACAATTCTTGAATATCAACTTGCCAAGGATCAGCAAGCATTTCATCAATTGGTTTTAATACTTTCTTTTCGTCCATCTTAATGACTCCTAACATCAAAATAATGCTTTCAGTTTAGATTTACAGATCTTACAACACCGTTATTCAAAATTTGTTACCAAGCTTATAAAAATTCTCTGCACAAAGCAATTAAAAAATTTTGGCTTAAAACAGCGTAATCTGCAACACTTTTTAAATATTTAAAACATAACAAGCTTAGTTAGGTGCAAACATAAATTGAATTAAAAATACAGTCAATTCAACAACGGCAAAAACTGATTTCATGGTTATCAGCAGACCGAGTAAAACGAGGTCAATGCGCACTTATACATAGAATTTATTCTATGTTGTGCTAGACCCATTAAAAACCTGTATCAGAAGTCGCCGTTGGCGACAACAAAATCAAACTAATTTACCCAAAATCAATTTGATCTAACATACTTTCGGTACTGGCTTGATCTAAGCCTAAATAAGCTAAAGTCATCGCCTCACTGGAATGATTTAGCAAATTCATGACTAAGCCAATATTGTAATTTGATTGCGTGTAGACCCGATAAGCCCCGGTTTTGCGCATCGTATGGGTCCCTAGATAATTAATTCCTAACAGATCGCCAACCTTGCTCATGATTTTGTAGAACTGTTTTTCCGTGATATGGCGTTCTGGGTGTTGAATTGAAGGAAAGAGCCATTCAGAATCCAGCTGATGACCAAGCAGCCATTGACGGTACAATAAAAGCTCTGTTTGAACTGGTTTAAGGTACAAGGTATTCGGTTTACCCGTTTTTCGGTCGTGAATGAATGCATTTTGTTTAATAGAACCGTCCGGATTAAAAATATCGGCCTGTTTTAAGCGCATGACATCACTGACTCGCAGCAGTGTCGCTTTGCCAACTTGAAAAACTGTATAGTTACGCCGGCCAGCTTTAAAGTTGTTGAG
>OLQI01001536.1_pt1 | contig 14334 bp, 9 predicted proteins | sample 1672171 | NCBI WGS metagenome assembly OLQI01 (sample SAMEA3136655, study PRJEB25190) | human gut metagenome
GCTTGATAACCCCTTTTTGGAAGAGGATATTGCCCAAAATGCGGGCCACGGTGGTCTTTCCTGTACCAGGATTTCCGAGAAAGAGAGAGTGCAAGGTCGTATCTTCGACGATGCCACCTTGTTCAGCCCGTTTTTGATTGAACTCAGCCATGGCCACGAATTGTTCAACTTGCTCTTTCACCTTGGCAATTCCAACCAAACGGTTGAGGGCAGCCATCCCATCTTCTTCCTTATCGGCTCCTGCCTGGTACTTACCTTGGTTAAGGACAGCATCGATATCGCTATTGAGGATGGTCTCAATATCGTCAGAACCTTGGGCCACCACCCGATCTGCCATGGTCTTGGTCAATTGCTCATCCAGGTTACGGATCCAGCGACCATTGCTCTTATCTAGCGAGCCATCATAAGCCCGTTTAACATGCCGCGCATAGTAATCCCGGTCTTCGAGTTTGTAGTCTCCTTTGCTTAGGATCATTTCGCCCAGTTGGACAATCTCATCTCCTGTGAAATCTTCAAAGATAAAATTATTTGGCACCCGAGAACGAAGTCCTGGATTGGTCTTCAAGAACTCCTCCATTTCCTTGGTATAGCCGGCAAAGATAATCATGATGTCATCGCGATTGTCCTCCATAAATTTGAGGATGGTATTGATCGCCTCGATCCCAAAGTCCGCACCGCTGTCCTTTTTATCCAAGCTATAGGCTTCATCAATAAAGAGGATGCCTCCTCGCGCTTTTTCAAGCAGGGCTTGGGTCTGTTCAGCTGTTCCTCCAATATTCGAAGAGATCAGATCGGACTCCGTTGCTTCCACGAAACGGAATTCTTCCCCTGAGAGGACACCCGCATCAAAGAGCACTTGTCCCAACAGACGGGCCACAGTGGTTTTCCCTGTACCAGGATTTCCCATAAAGGCAGCATGCAAGGTTTGCTTTTCAGGAGCCTTGCCACTGGCGATTCGTTTCTTGTTAAATTCCACCATGTTGATCATTTTCTTGATCTCATGTTTGACTTTTTCAAGACCAATCAGGCTATTGAGTTCTTGAAGAGCATCTTGTTTCTTCTCTGGTCCAGAGTCTCTTGCGGTGGTTGGAGCCACCGTTGCATCCGTCGCCTGTCCCGTAGGAACGACTTGCGCATTGCCCTTGGCCACTTCTCTACCGACAAGATAATCACAGTCATCCTCAATTTCCTTGGTCAGATCACGCGCATCCCCTTGCTTATAGGTCATGGTGCCCACCTTCGCAAAGGCTCCACCTTGAAGCCGTATATTAGGATCCGCAATCTTATGACAAATCATATGCTCAGCCATCAGCACACCATCATCAAAAACGCCAAATGAAATGGTTTCGGCATTCTCATTCAAGAAGGTTGTTTCTCCAGTCAGGGAAGCAAAGGACTCTTCATAGACGCATAAAAATTCTGAAAATGTAGCCTGGTGAGCTCGGATCATACTATTGAATGAATTGAGGGAGGTGATACGATCCGAATCCGAATTGAATTGAACATTATTGTCAAGACAGACTCCAGTTCCAGTAGGCAACTCAATTTTACAGTTTTCAGACTCCCAGATGACATTCCTCAACCAAACTGGTGGAAAATCCTTTTCCAGATCCCCGCCTGTAATCGTTGAATTTTTTGCGATCACTTCTGAGTCCTTGGCATGGATCGTATTATTCCCAAATTTTTCAATATGGACATTTTCTAAGGTCAATTTAGATCCTTCTGACAGATCTATCTTAGAAAAAATCGTTGAATTTCGAATGGACAATTCCGAAGCGGACATACCGATGGCACTTTGGTGTTTTTCCGGAACCTTCATTCCGACTCCTTCCAGTGTCAACTTCGAATGCGTATCCATATAGATAAAAAATTCACTATTTGTCGGAGTGGTGATTTCAAAATAGACCTGTTTACAGGTGATAGCTGACTCATTCCATAAGGTCAAGGCAGTATAGTTCCCACCAACTTTAAACCACAGATCTTCAAATGTCACCTGAGCTCCCTCTACAAATCGGAAGGAAGCCTCAATGATGTTGTTAAACATGCGCCCATTACCATTTGGATTTGGAACCACATGCCCCACGAAATGAAGGTTTTTGTCGATCTCGATCACTTTATTTGTCGGCCATTGAAAGACATACCCATTTTCAAACTCGATGGTATCCCCATCCTGCGCTTTTTCAATCGCATCCATAAAGTTCCAACTATTGTTGTAAGGCCCTACTAAATATCTTGCCACGCGCTTCTCCTCTGTTTCATTTTTTTGGAAGAACATCCATTGTTTTTCTATTTCCTTGTCATAAACAATCGTTACTAAAAATTGTAACACAATCCAGTGCCAAAGAAAACACTTATCAGATCTGAAAGGACTGAAAAACCTCTATTTTCAAAAGGAAAATAGAGGCTGTCAGTTAATCTTTCAAGGCTGAAAACAAGCTGGCTAGAGCAATCACTCCTGAGAGCATGGCAGTGGAAAGGAGCAGCACATTGTCTGCCACTTCTAGCTTGTACTCAAAGACTTTTTCAGCTGGTTTGTCTTCTGCAAAAATTTCTAACTTCATGTTCTCCTCCTTTGTTTCTAGAACAAATCATCAAAGAGGCTCAACTGGTTATCCTCTGGCATATTGCCGAGAATGCCCATCTCATCCATCTTTTCAACCAGGGTAGACGAAACACCGCCACGCTTCCGGAGCTCGGTCTTAGAGAGGAATTCTCCTTCTTCACGCGCTCGCACGATTTGCTTGGCAACGTTCTCTCCCAGACCATCCATAGCGACAAATGGTGGAATCAGGGTATCCCCATCGATCAAGAATTCTGTCGCCTGACTGCGATAGAGGTCTAGCTTGCCAAACTTGAAGCCCCGCTCCCACATCTCATTGACAATCTCAAGGGTGGTGTAGAGATCGATCTCTACGTTGGAAGCTTCGTTGTTCTTGCGTTTCTCAGAGATTTCTTTCATCCGCGCTTTCACGGCCTCAAGGCCTGCACCCATGGTCTTGATGTCAAAGGCCTTGGCCCGAATCGAGAAGTAAGCACAGTAGTAATAAAGTGGATGATGCACTTTAAAGTAGGCCACACGAAGGGCCATCATAACATAGGCCGCCGCATGGGCTTTAGGGAACATGTACTTGATCTTCCCACAGGACTCGATGTACCATTCAGGGACATTGTTTTCCTTCATGGCTTGGATGTAGCCATTGCGCTCTTCTTCTGAGATCTTGAGCCACATGCCTTTCCGCACGCGCTCCATGATGGTAAAGGCCATCTTAGGCTTGAGACCCGCGTGCATGAGGTAAACCATGATGTCGTCCCGACACCCGATAACGGTCGATAGATCGGCAATGCCTGCCTTAATCAAGTCTTGGGCATTTCCCAACCACACGTCGGTACCGTGAGACAGACCAGAGAGCTGAAGTAACTCTGCGAAGGTCGTCGGATGGGTCTCTTCGACCATGCCCCGAACAAAGTTGGTCCCAAACTCTGGAATCCCCAACATCCCTGTCGGCGTTCCGATCTGCTCGGCTGTCACCCCTAGCACTTCCGTCCCAGAAAAGAGGGCCATGACCCCTGGATCATCCATAGGGATATCGTTCGGATCAATGCCTGACAAGTCCTGGAGCTTCCGAATCATGGTCGGATCATCATGTCCCAGGACATCGAGCTTGAGGACGTTCTCATCGATATCGTGGAAGTTAAAGTGGGTGGTCTGCCATTCAGCTGTCACATCATCTGCCGGATACTGGACCGGAGTAAAGTCATAGACATCCATATAGTTTGGAATAACAACGATTCCCCCCGGGTGCTGACCGGTCGTCCGTTTGACCCCAGCTGCACCGAGAGCCAAGCGCTCGACCTCGGCATCTCGGTAGTACTTGCCAAAATCACGCTCATAGCCCTTGACAAAACCATAGGCGGTCTTAGCTGCGACCGTACCTACCGTTCCTGCCCGGAAGGCATATTCTTCCCCAAAGATATCGCGGACATCCAAGTGGGCACTCGGCTGGTCTTCCCCAGAGAAGTTCAAATCGATATCGGGTACCTTGTCCCCATCGAAACCAAGGAAGGTTTCAAAAGGAATATCCTGCCCGTTTTTGCTGAGCTTGTGGCCACAGTTTGGACAATCCTTGTCCGGCATATCAAAACCAGATCCATAAGAACCGTCTGTGATGAATTCACTGTACTGGCACTGACTGCAGACATAGTGAGGCGAAAGCGGATTGACCTCGGTAATCCCAATCATGGTCGCCACAAAGCTGGACCCAACGGATCCACGCGACCCAACCAGGTAGCCCCGCTCATTGGAACGATGCACCAGCATTTGCGATGCCAGATAAATCACGGCAAAGCCATTCCCCAAGATAGAAGTTAATTCCTTTTCAATCCGCAGATCGACAATATCAGGAAGTGGATTACCATAGATTTCAAAGGCTCGCTTATAGGTCAATTCCGCAACTGTTTCTTCGGCCTTGTCGATAAATGGCGTATAGAGGTCCCCCTTGACCACTTCGACCGGCTCAAAGGTCTCTGCGAGCGCATTGGTGTTTTCAATAACAATCTTGCGCGCCAAGTCTTCTCCCAAAAAGGCAAATTCATCCAGCATTTCATTGGTGGTTCTGAAATGCGCTTTTGGCAGTGGCGCTGGCTGGGCATCTTCTCCGTGCCCAATGGTCCGGTTGATCATAGCCCCTTGACCGAGACTACGGACAATGATCTCCCGATAGATCTCATCTTCCGGTTCCAGATAGTGGACATTACCTGTCGCGAGAACAGGCTTGCCGAGACGATCCCCCACTTCGATCAAACTCTTGATAATGGTCTGGAGCTCGTCCATGTCCTTGACCTGCTCCTTGGCAATGAGAGGTGCGTAGATAGCCGGTGGCATAACCTCGATAAAGTCATAGTACTTAGCCACTTCGACTGCCGCATCCACACCTTGCGACATGACCGCATCAAAGACTTCCCCTTCTGAGCAGGCCGATCCGAGGATCAAGCCCTCGCGGTGGGCGTCCAGCACGGTCTTGGGAATCCGTGGAACTCCTTCGAAATACTTGGTCCCAGACAGCGAGACCAGTTTAAACATGTTCTTAAGGCCGGTCTGGTTCTTGACATAGAGAGTCGCATGCTTGACCCGGGCCTTCTTATAAGAATTCTCATCGATCAAATCGATATTCAGATCCTTGAGATTGGTCACCCCATGCTTTTCAGCGACATCTTTGATGAAGATAAAGAGCAGGCGCCCCGTTGCTTCCGCATCGTAGTTGGCCATGTGGTGGTGCTCCAAGCCTACTCCAAAGCGCTTGGTCAAGGGTCCCAAGCCATGCCGTTTAAAATCTGGATAGAGGTTGCGGGCAAATTCCAGGGTATCGATGACCGGCTGGGTGATCTTGGGAAGGCCATGACGCTCATAGTTGGCATTCATGAAGCCTACGTCAAAGGTAGCATTGTGGGCAACGAGAACCGTTCCCTCACAGAAGGCCTGAAATTCCTTTAAGACCTGCACCAAGGGCTTGGCACCCCGGACATGCTCATTGGTGATCCCTGTCAATTGGGTCGTAAAGGCGGACAGAGGATGGCCGGGATCGATAAACTCGTCAAACTCCTCAATGACATTGCCCTTGTACATCTTAGAAGCGGCAACCTGGATCAAGTCATTGTAAATGGCTGAAAGTCCCGTCGTTTCCACGTCAAAGACCACATAGGTCGCTTCATTGAGATCCAGATCCACCTCGTTATAGGTGATCGGCACCTTGTCCTCTACAATATTGGCTTCCATCCCATAGATCAGCTGGATCCCAGCCTTCTTGGCTGCTTTAAAGCCATGTGGGAAGCTCTGCACATTGCCATGATCGGTAATGGCCACCGCCTTGTGGCCCCACTCAGCTGCCTTGGCAACCAGCTCTTCGACTTCCGGTAGGGCATCCATGGTCGACATGTTGGTATGGGCGTGGAATTCCACCCGGCGCTCACCTTCTGGCATCAGGTCCTTGCGGGTATAATGCACGACTTCCTGGATGTCTTGGACATTCATGGTCAAGTCGCGCGTGAAATTGTTCATTTCGATATTTCCCCGCACCCGTAGCCAGCTGTTCTTCTTGATCATGTCAAACTTCTGGGCTTCTTCCTCATTTTTGACCCATTTCTGAAGGGAAAAACTCGAGGTATAGTCGGTCATCTTAAAGCTGATCAAGACCCGACCGGTCCGTGTCACCTTGTGCTCCACGTCAAAGACCACACCCTCAAAGACAATCCGGTTCTCTTCTGTCGTAATCTCGATCATCGGAGTGATCTCGGCCTTGTCTAGCTTAGGTTTAGCCGCCGCCTTCTTAGCCTTGAAATCAAATACCGGCTTTTCTTCAACTGCTGGTGGCGGAGCCATCTGGGCCAAGGATTCCATAGCCCGCAAGGTCTCTTCATTGGCCGCTTGGAAGATCTTTTCATTTTCCTGCTCAAAGCGCGCCACTTCTTGCTCTGTCAACTCCTCATCAGACTCCACTCGACAGGTGAAATGCGGAAAACCAAAGGCTTCCAACTGCTTGGCAAGGTTAGGCAAATGGTTCTTACGAAAATGCTCCGTATCAACCGAAGAAGGCCCAGAGATGATCAATTCTTGCCCTTCCGCACGCACCTGCAAGTCTTGGTAAAGTCCCTTAAAGCCTTGACTAGCGCAAGGCCCATCTTCAAAGACCTCCTGGTAGTAGGCCTGCAATAAATCTGCAGAAAAATCCTGATTGGCCACTTGGATGGTAAAGGTCGCCTGGTTTCCTGTCTTTGAAAATTCATCCTTCAAGCGCTGGCGCAATTCCTTAAACAAAGCAATCGGCAAGACTTCCGCAAAGGCAAAGCGGAACTCCCAGACCCGACTGACCTTGTGCACCACGACTTCTTGAATCTCCGCATGCAAAAAGGCACTGGAAGATCGCATCTCCAGCGGCATATCCAGCTGATCCATTAAAATTTCAAAGGTGTTGGACATTGTTTCTCCCTTGATCTTGATTCTTTTGCTCGCTTTTGAGCGGCCCGACTCTATGCAAAAACAGACCATTCAAAAACATTCGTAACCCTTATTTTATCACAATTTAAGGATTAATTCGAGGGAGAAGTGAAGACGAAAAAACCACCGATAGGACGGTGATTTCTCTTCATCATTTATTCAGTTAGGGCTGATCCATTATTTATACTTCATCCCCATAGTGATGGCCACAACTGCTAAAATAGGCAATAAAATTAACCTCCAGATTCCAATCCATATCTGCCGTTTAAAAAGCCTGTCTAATCCACTATAGCGTTCAACGTAGGATTCTTTTGGACAGGCTGGATTATACCAGACCGTCATCTTCGATCCCAGTGGAAAAGCATCTTGAAAAAGATTGCCCTTTGAGACTGTAGAATTGGTGTAGATGGTTATCCTTTGTGCCATCAAATCGATATCGCTAGCCGCTTGATTCGTTTTCCAAGGAAGTGTTGCCCGCACCACCCAATAATATTTCAGGCTATTTCGATAGGTCTGACCATCCACTCTATATTCTACAATTGGAGCCACCACAATTTGTGCCCGCTTATAGCCAACTACCACTCCCTCAACGCTCTTTGACGAGAGGGTCTTAATCCTAACTTCTCTTCAAAAATGTCCAAAAAAGAGTACGGTAAACAAGGGAAATCCAATAACAGCCACAGCAATGACTAGAAGTATTCTGATATCAGGCATCCCCATTACCTACTTCATCATAATGTCTGTGATACTCAGACTCATTTTCGTTTCATCTGTTATACTTTCGACAATTGATTGTTGCTCCTTAGTCAAAGGAAGCAAAAAGATCGTTGCCGATTGAGTCGGTAATTTGCCATTTTCAGAAATCCTATACTCAACTAACTGGTTTTGATATATAGATTGTCCATCTTAACTCCAATTTAGCTTAAATTCTGCATCATGATCAATATTCGTTGCCGTTTTGTTGACCAACATAAATACTACATATTCTTGTTGGTTCAAAGTATAGGTACTACCTGTATAATACAAAGTAATCTCACCTTGCTTGCCAGCTTCCGGATGCTCTTTAACTAACTTCTTCCCTAGTTCGATCAAGTCAGATGTTTTTCCTTCATACTGAGGTGCCACTACAAATTTCAACCCCTGTTCCTCTTTAGCAGACGAGGAGGCTTTTGTAGTTTGCTCAGTTTTCTTTGCAGTCGCCTCCTTGACCTCTTTTTTCGGCTGAGCACAAGCTGTTAATACAAACACACTCGCCAGTAATACCATCATCTTTTTCATGGATCATTTCCCTTCTTTTATAATTGAGTTAGATTCAAAAACATTTTCTACTATCATACCGGAAATTAGTTTGAAGAGCAAGTTCGTCACTAGGTGGAGAGAGCTGAGGGGATGAAAAAAGAGAGAACCTGTGTACTGACACCAAAAGTTTGATTTTTTCTGTCTAACTTTTTGATCGCAGTTCATATTTGGTTCTCCCAATTTATAAACGACTTCCTCATTAAAATAAAATCAGCTATAAACAATAAATTTTCCCAAATACAATAAGACACTTATGGATATTGAACTTTTTTCTTAGATTTTGTTGTTTCTTGTTTTTTCTCTGCATTTTGACGTTTTTCTTCTTCTGACTGCATTTGCTTGGTCGACTTCCCATTTGAAAATGATTCACTTATATTATTTTTAATCGCTTCAGCTAAATCGCCATCCACTCTATCAAAAGCATCCGCTATTGAATTTAAATACTGATCAAGATTTTCCACAGTATCACTCAAATCAGTAATCATTTGTTTAATGGAGCTTGTTGCTGCTGATAATTTTTCTGTTGCATCTGATTCTATCAAGTCAGAGGACTTATCTGATAAATGTTCATCCGCAACCTTAAAACTTGCTTTAACTCCTTTTATATGTTCTGAGCTAATTCGTTTAGTACCTGTTCCCATTTTATCTCCTTTCTTATTTAACTATTGAATCCTTGTATCTTGTAAAATGTCACTACCTTCTGGTATAAGAGGAGATAAATGATTTAAAATTTCTTTTGGACTTCGATCGCTATTAAAAGTTGGATAATAAGCGCTATTATTTTCTTTTAAAATTTTGTAAGCCTTCGGATATTCTTTCTGAATTGGTAGATCTTTACTTTGTTCAAATAATTCTTTTTTGATGTTTACAGTATTATAGTTTAAATCAAGACCATAATGTAATAATTCATCTCCTGGTAAAGAATCCCCTTGGTAATTTTCATTGATTGAAGAATATAATCCCTCTAATTTTTTGCTTTCCTTCTGATAATCAATGAATTTACCCGTTTCCAAATCTAAATAATATGGTTTAATTTCTGTCTTAGAGACCGGAATACCATTTACCTTTTTTTCTGTACTCTTTTGAATATTGACAGACAACACTTCCTTTCCGCTAGGTAGTGTATTTAAAGATGGACCAACTGTACTTAATCCCCAGCCTTCACCTTTTTCTCGAAGCCATTTTAATACATCAACCTCTTTCTTTTTTAAAGTTTGATCTTTTGTATCATAGATTAATAAACGATAGGTACTTCCACCTTTTTTGCGCGACATCGTTTTAAAATTCTCTCTAATGATAAAACGTTTACCTGCCATGATAACATCATTGTTATGATATTCAACTTTACTTTGTGGATCGTTCTTAAGGTGCTTACGAATTTGTTTATCTTCTTCCGGATCTTTACTAACCCACTTTGCTACGATACCCTTATCTCCTAGAAATTCATAATCACCAATTTCGTAGTCACCACTATAAGTGTACACATTATTGTAATAATCTTCTTTTTCTTGTTTATCTTGGTAGTATTTATAGACAAAAAATCCTAAAATTGCGACAAAAATCGTTGAAAGTATTGCAAACTTTTTAAAAGTCATACTTATCTCTCCTTGTATTCAAATTTCTCATCTAGGTATAAAATATACCTTTCTACGCCTCTGTTTCCCGTACTTTCATTCTGCGGAATGATAGCATTTAAAGCATTTGTAAGTTTATCTATTTCCTCTTGCTTCATATCTGTTATTTTTTTATCAGATACTCCCATAAGATAGTTCTTGGTATCATTATCAACTTTAACTTCGTTCTTTTTAATTTGGTTTTCTATCCACTGTTCCGGAGTTAAACCATTGCGAGTAGCTTCTGGAATTTTTTCTTCTACATAGCCTTTCATACCTCTATCGTCCATTTCTTCCGCTCGAAGAGTTGCATTAAAGTCATAGTAAACAGAAGAGTCTGTATAAGTATCTTTATTCGATTTGAGATACCAAGTCCCTTTTTTCAAATACTCACCTATGCTTTTTTGTTGATTACTTAATTCCTCTTTTGACAGTTTCTCTATCTTACTACTAAACTCAAAATGGTCTTTAGCAATGTTACCAATAACCTTCAGTGCATTCTTCCCGTATTTATTTGGAATATAATCACTAAGTGATTTAATACCATCCGATTTCTCCTTGTCATCTCCAGCAAACGATCCTAAAAGCTCCATGACTGTTCCAGAACCAGGAATAAGACTATTTAATAAGCCTTGCCCAATAGCTTTACCCATTTCTTTCTGAAATTCTTCCAACGCTTCTTTTCGAGCTTTCTTAAGTTTAGATGCCCTTTCTTGATTATAGATCAAATTTGCACCTGCTCCAGCCATTGTACTACTATTATAATTTTCCGTTGTTGTAGTGGCAGTCATAATTTGATCTACTTTGACCATTCCCAAAACATTTTTATGTATTACATGTTTAAAATCTGTTTTTACAGAGAAAGAAATTCCATCACTTGTTATTTGTATGTCTTTCATTTGTTTGTTGGTCATTTTAGTTTCTGGCTCAGTGTATTCACCATAATTTAATCTTTCTATATCTTCTCCGATACCAATTAAATTAATAGACTGCATCAAACCAATGAAATCATTCACGTTATTTAATCGATTCTGATCTCTACCAATTTTAGAATCATTCGGATTTTCTGAATGGTTCTTTTTCATATTTCCAATTAGAAACCAAGCTTCTCTATCACCGGCTTCTATCATTGAAGTTGTAAACTGAGATACAGTGTCAATCGACTCACTCCCCATCGCATCTACTAGATGATTTAATTTTTTTACTGCTAGTTTATCTCCATTTTTCCCACGCACTATCCAATCCGTAACTTCTGCGGAAAGTACATTATATGTACCACCACTAATCCCCTCAGGTCGTTGCTTCATTATTTTTCCAGGAGATTCACTAAGGATATCTTTTACTACTGTTGCATCAACATCGCTTGACATAGAATCAAGATAATACATTTTATCCTTCGTTAAAATTTTATGGCTAATACTATCCAAAATAAAATCTGCAGGCATCCTTAAAATCGACTTTGCATGATTGACTTCTATTTGAAGCAGATTTATTGTCTTCGTTATTTCATCCAACCCCTGTACAAATGTTTTGTGTGCTCCTTCGATCGCATCATGTGTATTTGATCTATTCGTAGACTCAGTTAATAATTCTTGCTGTGCTGTTGTTTGGATAGGGGTCAAATTTATACTATCAATTTCTAATAATCTTGTGGCAGTATCCAACGCAGGTTGCAATTTAGACTTGACATCTTCAACAGCAGTTGACTGATCACCTGTCAAAGTCTGTGTTACAGTATTTTTCCCGCTTTCTGAAGTCCAAGCTTTGACATCAAATCCAGCATCCTTAATAGTTGAACTAAACGTGATATTGAGTGTAGAATATTTTTCTAACTCTTCAGGTACTTTATGAAAAACTTTTTCTTGTAAAATGTTTAATTTTTTGTAAAAAGCTTCTAACGCATCTAATTCTGAATTATTTTTTTTAATAGAAAACTTTCTTTCTGTATCACTAACAGCAACTGAATATGATTTTGAAAATTCTGAAATAGACTTTCCAAAATCATCTATACCAGGTAAATTATGTATCTTGATAATGTCACTCATAAAACTATCACTCCTTCGCCATATCTATAAGTATAGATAATGTATTCATTGACGTTCTACATGCAGCAGCCTCAAAGCCAAGAAATAATATTTTAGCATTGAGTTCCCCTGCAATATCTTCTTTATATTTTGAAAATTTCTCCGAAGCTATCTTTACAGTTGTTTGTTCTGCTTCTGTTTCATTTTTATATGCTGTTCCAGCCAAATTATAATTATTTTTTATATTTTCATGATTTTTAAGAATATAATCTACTGTAGTTGAAACATTATTTAAATTCTTTAAAGCTTCTGATAACTCAGCGATTTTTGCATTTAATGCATTACTCTTAGCACTAATTTCATTATACTGTTGGATTAATTCAGATTTATTTCCCATTACATCTCCTATAATATTACGATATCAAAACCTTGATTATTCTTAGTTGATTATCAACTACATAATAATGTAATTGTTTTTCTAACACTCCTTCTCTTAGTGGCTTATTGACTGCATTCAACATAGTTTGATCATTAAATCTAATTGCTAAGAAAGCTTGTTTATATGCTCTTACTTGTTTCGAAGCTGAATCAATATTGCGACTTATAGAAGCCGAAGTCATAACAACAACACCGTATCCAACCTTCAAACCTTTTTCCAATAAGTACGTCAAGTAGTCAATACCATTTTGTGTTAACTCCTGCAGTAGATCAATCATATTATATATAATAATAGTAGCATCATGAGAAAACAACTGTTTCTCCAATCTCTCATCAATACGCTTATTCATATCTTTAAGAGATTCTAGAACTTCCTCAGCCGATGAAAAGACAAATAAATTATCTGCATTTGGTAGTTTATGATACTTCGGCGCCAACACAATCACCTTCTGCTTGCTACGAGCAATTTGTTTGACGAATTGAGTCATCTGCTCTTCTTTGTCTGTCAGATAGAGAAGGTTGCCTTTCTTGAGATCCCATGTCACCGGCTCAACCGTCTCCAGATCCAATCCGAGTGGTACCTTTCCTTCATTCAGTAAAGCTGCTACATCCTCACGGCCGTAGAAGGCTGCTTCTGTCAACTCATCTGGGACCATTGGGATGCCTGCTGGGGTGTGGCCTGTCCACATCTCTTTGAGGCTTTGGACTTGGTCGCGGAGGTTGTTGATGATTTGGATATCATTGTCTCCTGCGACTGGTAGGGCGAACTGAACAACATCGACTTCGTCACGCTTCATGAGCGCGCGTCCCTTGATGTCTTCCATCGTAGCTGCTAGTGGGGTTGCTCCTACGATACCACGGACTTCAGAGATATCATTTTGTGGCAAGGTCAGCTGGTGCTTGAAGTTGGAGTATAGCTGAGCACGTAGGTTGTTCTGACGGCTAGCTGTGATGATCAAGTGCACACCGATGCTGAGACCTTCACGGGAGATCCGCATGAAGAGCTTGAAGAGGTCTGTCTCATAAGGCTCGTCCTTCATAGACTCATAGCTATCCATGAGGATGACCATGGTTGGCTCTTGCTTACCGGTTACTTCACGGTAGAGGGCGATGGTGCCGACCCCATGCTCGGAGAGGAGCTTCTTGCGACGATCCAACTCGCGGTTGATGATCCGGATAAATTTCTGGATTTTCTCCGTCTGATCCAGCAAGAGGCTATCAGCCACATGTGGCAATTGGCTTAGTGGGGCTAGACCATTGGTTCCGAAATCCAGCAGGTACATGGTCAGATTTTCTGGACTCTGCTTGCGAGCCAGATCCATTGCGACTGTCTGAAGGAAAGTCGTCTTTCCTGTCCCTGGACTTCCGTAAAGGAGGATATTCCCATCTTTTGACAGATCGATGGCGACTGCTTCTTGCTTTTGCGCTTGCGGGATATCGGCTACCCCGATCAGGACGCTTGGAGCTGTCCGTTTTTGCCAAGCCTTGATCGGCACGACCTTGTCCAACTCATCCAGCGTAATCCGCTCTTTGAGGGGAGGCAACCATGGTTGGGCCACAGCTGCGATGCCTTCTTGTTGGTGCAAGTGATTGATTTCCTGCACGATGACATCCAGTTCTGTTGGCACTTCCTTGATTTCTTCTGCCATATCCAGACCGGAGAGGTCTTGGTTGAGGACTTCATATTGGCCTAGTTCATTGATCAAGTAGATGGTATGATCTTCGATCCCTAGCTGGTCCTTCTCAGGCTGGTAGTCTGCACCTGACCAAGCGGTTTGGAAGAGTTCGTAGACTTCGTTGTTGCCAACTTGGAGGTAGGCACGACCGGTCTGGGTGATCTGAGCCGCATCTGCCGTCCGCAGCATCTCCATGGAGTCTCCACGGTCTGCCACCTTGAGGGCTAGCTTGAAGCGAGAGTTGGACCAGATCTGGTCATCCACGACCCCAGAAGGTTTCTGCGTCGCAAGGA
>OLQI01001557.1_pt1 | contig 14189 bp, 9 predicted proteins | sample 1672171 | NCBI WGS metagenome assembly OLQI01 (sample SAMEA3136655, study PRJEB25190) | human gut metagenome
CTACGATGACCGCACCGCCTATTCCGCTGCCGTAACGGCACAGATAATTCCTGGCAATAAAAGATCCCATGCTGTGTCCCAGAATAATATAAGGCGCCTGCGGATATTGTTCTTCCGTGATCTTCTTCAGACGATGTACATCCCGGACTACTACCGTCGCAGGATCCTGCTCACAAAAGTAACCGAAAGATCCACCCTCTGAAACAGATTTTCCATGTCCCAGATGATCTTCACCGGTGACAAGGATTCCTCTCTTCGTCAGAAATTCTGCCAGATTTTCATAGCGTTCCACGTATTCTGCCATTCCGTGCACGATTTGCACGATGCCTCTTACGTTACCGTCATCGGGTGTATATCGCACTGCATGGATACGGTTCTCACCGTCCCGGGAGTCAAAGTAGAATTCTTCCTTGATCATAAGACCTCCTTGGTTGCAGAAAATCATAGGACGCATAAAACAAATGTCAATTTACAGCCATATGCTTCTGCGTCCTATTCATTATATATCATTTTATATAAAATTTTAAGTCCTATATTGCTTTTTTTGTAAAATAGTAACCATTACATCCGCACTGTTCATGGTCGAACTGTTTTAGCAGATCTCTGCTCCTGTCGGCATATTTTTCTCAGGTGTTACCAAAGCGAGGTTGCCTTCAGCATCTTCTGCGCACAGGATCATGCCCTCGGACAATACTCCTGCCAGTTTCGCGGGCTTCAGGTTCACCAGTACCATAACCTTTTTGCCTACCATTTCCTCGGGGCTGTAATGCGCCTTAATGCCGGAGACGATCTGACGTACCTGACTGCCGATCTTTACCTGGCTGCACAGAAGCTTCTTGGACTTAGGCACTGCCTCACAGGAGATGATCTCACCTACCTGGAACTGCATTTTCGCGAAATCGTCATATTCGATCTCTGCCTTGGGCTCGATATCAATGGCTTCCTGCTCTGCTTTTTCAGCTTCTGCATTTGCTTCTTCCGCTTCATGCTCCGCTGCTGCCTTGATCATGGCTTCTTCCAGCTCTGCCTCTTTTTTCGCTACATCCTTCATATCCAGACGTGCGAAGAGGATTTCGGGCTGGTCGGTTACTTTGCTGCCGCTCTCATACAGACCGAACTGCTCCAGCTGGTCAAAATCTCGCAGAGAGGTGTTCAGCTGTTTTGCAATTCTCTCTGCTGTCTCGGGCATATAGGGCTCTAACAGGGAAGCTCCGATGATGATGCCTTCCACCAGATTATACAGCACGGTTGCCAGGCGGTCTGCCTTGGCTTCGTCCTTCGCCAGTACCCAGGGCTCTGTCTCGTCGATGTATTTATTGCAGCGCTTGAAGATACCGAAGATCTCGGTCAGGGCATCTGCCACACGCAGTTCTTCCATCTTTGCCACAACTTTTGCATAGGTACCGGTCACGGTCTGTTTCAGATCCGCATCCACTGCCGCGTCATTCTCGGTCAGCTGAGCGTTTTTATTCTCTACCACACCGCCAAAGTATTTGTTGCTCATGGAGATGGTTCGGTTCACCAGGTTGCCCAGGGTGTTGGCCAGATCGGAATTGGTACGCTCTGCTACCAGCTCCCAGGTCAGGTTGCCATCGTTTTCAAAAGGCATTTCGTGCAGTACATAGTAGCGTACCGCATCCACGCCGAAATAATCTACGAGGTCATCCGCATAGACCACATTTCCTTTGGATTTGCTCATCTTGCCGCCGCCCATGAGAAGCCAGGGATGTCCGAATACCTGCTTCGGCAGAGGCTCGCCCAGTGCCATCAGGAAAATAGGCCAGTAGATGGTATGGAACCGGATGATATCCTTACCGATCAGGTGCAGGTCTGCGGGCCACAGCTTCTTGTACTGCTCGGTGCTGTTGCCGTCTGCATCGTAGCCGATACCGGTGATGTAGTTGGTCAGCGCATCCAGCCATACATAGATAACATGCTTGGGATCGAAAGTCACCGGGATACCCCAGGTGAAGGAAGTACGGGATACGCACAGATCCTGTAAGCCGGGAAGCAGGAAGTTGTTCATCATCTCGTTCTTGCGGGATACGGGCTGAATGAACTCGGGATGCTCATTAATGTGCTTGATCAGTCTGTCCGCATACTTGCTCATACGGAAGAAGTAAGCCTCCTCCTTCGCAGGCTTTACCACACCGCCGCAGTCCGGGCACTTGCCGTCTACCAGCTGGGACTCCGTCCAGAAAGACTCACAGGGAGTACAGTACATTCCCTCATAGGCTCCCTTGTAAATATCACCCTGATCATAGAGACGTTTGAATATCTTCTGTACCTGCTTCTCATGATCCTCATCGGTAGTACGGATGAACTTATCATAAGAAATGTTTAACAGGTCGCACAGTCCGCGGATCACACCGGCGATCTTGTCCACATGCTCCTTGGGTGTGATACCGGCTGCCTCTGCCTTCAGTTCGATCTTCTGACCGTGCTCATCGGTACCGGTCTGGAAGAAAACATCATAACCTTCTTTTCTCTTGAAACGTGCAATGCTGTCAGCCAGTACGATCTCGTAGTTATTACCGATATGGGGCTTGGCGGACGTATAGGCAATGGCCGTTGTAAGATAATATTTTCCTTTGCTTTCCATAAATCTGATTCTCCTTTTCTTAAAAATAAAAGCCCGTCTCCTGAAAGAACATGAAGTTCTTCAAGAAGACGAGCGTTATCTCGTGTTACCACTTCTCTTCATCTGTACCTCACAGCACAGACCTCTTCGGGTCCGTAACCCTATCCGCTGTAACAGGCGGATCCTGTCGCAGCCTTGCTTCTACCGTTCCTATTCTGTTCCGGTATCCGTTCGGTGCGCCGCTCAGAAGCCATCTTCTCTATCTGTCCGTTCCATTCCTCTCAGCCTTACGGAATGTTCTCTGTAAAACTTCTATGATAAATACTCTCTTCCTCATTGCATTTGCGTATTCTTACAGTAGCACAGGAAATCCGGACTGTCAATGCAGTTTTGTCTCATTACTGCTCATTACAGCTCCTCTTTTTCCCCCAGTATCAAAACGGAATATGCCGGAAGTGTGACCGCAGTTCCTTCGCGTTTGGCGCTCTCCTCTCCGGTATAAAGTTCTCCAAGCAGCACCAGATCCTCTGCTGCGGTGTTACCAACGGTAAGCCCGCCAAGATCCACCGTTACAGCTTCCGCAGAGGTATTTCCCAACAGTAATAAAGTACTGTCTTCATAGCTTCTGGTCAGTGCAAAGCATTGCTCGCCGGAATACTGCTCCAGATAAGTGGTGGTGCCTCTGGCAATCGCGGGATTCTGGTTCCGGATACGGATCACCTGTTTTACATAATTGTAAATGGAATCCGGATCCTCCTGCTGTTCTTCCAGACTGTCGAATTTCATCTGAAAATCTTCCATATCCGCAGGTCCCTTGCACATGCCTTCCGCTTTGTCATCCTTGCTCCAGTACATGGGAGCACGCTTATTCTCATCCTTGCCGGAGCCCTTCATTCCCAGTTCCTCCCCATAGTAGAGGAAGACACTTCCACCGGACAACAGATTCAGGGCATTGCCAAGCTTCGTCTGTGCCTCACTGTTTTCCCCGGCATAGTAGCCTGTGCTCCGCCCCATATCATGATTCGTGTAAAAAGGGGCATTGATGTAATCCGGATTGTACTGCGCATACATAGCCTGCTCCGCTTCCAGATTCTTTGCATAGGATGCCGCGGATGCCTTGCCATTTACCACATTTGCGATGATTCCGGACTTGTCAGCGAAGGTAAAATCAAACATGCTGTCCACGCCGCTCGCGTAATATTGCGCATAGGTATTCTGATCTGTCCAGCATTCACACACCAGATAATTCTCCGGGTCCTTGCCATGGACATAATCGGCAAACCAGCTTAAAATCTCGACATTGTCTTCCACAGAGCCGGTGACGTATTCCTTCACCGCATCCAGGCGGAAACCATCCACGCCCATATCCAGCCAGAAGTCCGCCACCTGCTCAAATTCCCGGCGCACCTCTTCATTCTGCAGATCCAGATCCGGCATGCCGTCCCAAAATCTTGCTTCATAATACCAGTCTGCCCCATTTACCTGCGCATATCCGCTCTGGGCTTCCCTTGAAAAATGGTAATAATCTATATAAGGACATTCTGAGGAGTCAGGCTCAGCTCCCTCCGGCAGATTTTTCAGATACTCCGTTGCCTGTAAAAACCATGGATGCCTACTGGAAGAATGGTTCATCGCCAGATCCAGGATCACACGGATCCCACGGTCATGGCAGGCTGTCAGCAGCTTTTGGAAATCATCCAGGGTACCGTACTGCGGATCAATATTCTCGTAATCCGTAGTGTCGTATTTATGATAGGTCGTGGAGGGCATTACCGGCATGAGCCAGATGCCGTTGATCCCTAAGTCCGTATCCGTCGTATCGTCACCATCATTCAGGTAGTCCAGCTTGTCCAAGACTCCCTGCAGGTCACCGATGCCGTCACCGTCACTGTCATAGAAGGAATAAACAAAAAGCTCGTAGTAGGTGCGGTAGTTGTCGTCTATGATCTGCAGTGCCCGGGCATCCTGCGCTAACGTTACAATACTGCCGGCGTTGTCGATATTGCTGCCCGTGCTCTGGTTCTGTTGGGCGGCAGTCCCATCCTGGGTACCCGCGGATGCACCGCCTGCTGCCTGGTCGTTTCCTCCGCAGGCAGCCAGAGATACTGTCATCCCTGCTGCAAGTATCAATGCCCATAATTTTCTGTTCCATCTGCTCATCATTTTCTTTTACTCCTCCAATCCACTTTTTTCAAACCGGAACCATTTGAAATCAAAATTACAGCCCGGTAGGAAGACAAATGTCACCTTCTGTTCTCCGGTCACTTTCTGTATCGGGAATCGCATCTCACGATATTCCCCGCTATGCGGGAAGGGTAGTACCTGCGTCTCCCCATTACTGAATCGCAACTGTATCGTATTGTGCTGCAGAGGTGTCCTTCCGCATATGACGATACTGTCAGAAGCATCTGTTCCAAAGTCCATATCACTGAACTCAAGGGAAACATTGTTACCAATCTGTTCAATTGCATCTTCGGTTCTCACAAAGCTGTCTCCATAAGTAACGCCGTCTGTGAGGGCAGACAGTCTCGCATAAGCTTTCTCCTGTCTGGTAAAATGAAACTCCTTCAGGAAAAATTTATCTTCCGACACAATTGTCACATTTACCACGCCTTTCAGTCTCCGGGACAGTGTAAATGTCTCCGGTTGGAAGACCTCCCAGATGCCGGGCTTCTGATAGGTGACTTCTCCGACAAGTTCTCCCGTCTCTCCGAATCCGGATGCATTCTCCCCGGGTTCTCCCTCCCAGATTTGAATTCTGTGAGGGTCATTATCATTCGCAAAAATAGCCAGCGTGATCTCATCACTTCCGAATTCGCCGAAATCTACGGATCTATAAACCAGACCGGTAGGCTGTGCTTTATCCGTTCCGGCACTGTTCTCCACACCGCGGCTCACATCCCCGCCAAAACTTGTGTCATAGGAAATAGCAGTAACCGGTTCATAAGGTGACCGAAACGTCTGTCCCATTCCCTCCACCTGAAACTCCAGCTGTGAGATCATTTTCACAGAAGGGGTACCGTTGCAGGACATACATCTCACCTGGAAACTTCCGTCACTGATGCCTGTGATACGGATGCCTTCGCCGTCCGGAAGCTCTTCCGGCTTTGCGATCGGGCTGGGAATACCCGTGGCATCCGTAATGCTCCACAGAAGCTTACGGTCAGTGGCTTCCATAGGATAAATACAGGTATGCAGCAGTACAGAAGGGTTTTCCGGTGTCAGCGTCGTTGCGGCTGCGCTCAGTTCCAGCTTGCGTACCGGCACGAATCCGGGTTCCACAAAGGCAGGCGGATATTCTCTGTTTTCTTCCGTTGCACAGATACCGGGACGGATCTGTGCTTCGATAGCATGAAGCGTCACTGTCGCCGTGCGGTGCCCGGCAGCTGCCGTATTGTCCGAAGTCTCGACTACTGCCGCGGCCGTTCCGGTGACGGTTTCATCGGTCATGCTCGCCGTGGCTGTCCATGCGTCCTCCACGGTCACACGAATCTCTCCGGGGATCGTTTTCGCAGCGATCATCGCCAGAAGCTTCCCCTGGAACAGCTTGCGGACGGTTCCCTTATAGGAATCGTAGTCAGTACTATCACCGTTATCCAGTCCTATCAGTCTTCCGGCACCTTCCACGGTCACTCTCACATAATCGGAGGCATTTTCCACGGGATAACCGTCCTTATCTTCTGCCGCGATCTCCAGGAAGATCATATCTTCGCCATCGGCACGCAGAGTGGTTTTGTTTGCTTTTAATACATAATGATCGGTGTTGCCAAAGGAATGTCTCTCCTGTCTGGCAATCTCTCTGCCGGTCTCATCGTAAGCCACAGCACAGATACTGCCGGGCACATAAGGTACTTTCCAGGAAGGCTGCAACACCGTTCCCTTTTCATGATCGATCTGCCGCCTTCCCTGTGATACGCCGTTTACGAACAGTTCCACCTCCGGAGCATTGCTGGTGATCCGCACATCCACCTGCTGCCCCGGATTGAAGTCCCAATAAGGGTAGACATGAATCATAGGATCTTTTTTCACATCTGTCCACTCTGCGCGGAAGAGATAGTAGGAATCCTTCGGAAATCCCGCTGTATCCATCTGCCCGAAATAGCTGTTTTTCGTCTGATAAGGTGTCGGCTCACCGATGTAGTCAATAGCTGTCCAGATGAACTGTCCACAGGAATAGGGGGTATCTCTGTCCATAATGATACAGTATTCCGTATTTTGGGCTGCCCAGCTGGTAGTACTGTTACCCAGAGCGGAGCACTGTTCGTCTGCTTCGATCAGTGTCGCCCGATCCAGCGGGAAATGATAGATGCCGCGGCTCTGTACGACAGAAGAAGTCTCACTTCCGTAAATGATCCAGTCCGGATACTTTTTATGGTGCTCTTCATAATATTTTTCCGCGTAATTATATCCCGCCAGCTTCACGATATCTGCACATTTCTGTGCGTTTTCCCATGGCATATAGTTCGAACCGATGGTCACAGGTGCCACATTACGGTAGTCCCACTTTCTGACCGCGGCAATGAGGCTTCCGGTGATCTCCTGTCCGTGGGCATCCGCATGGGTGTCTGGGATCTCGTTACCGATGCTCCACATAATAATGCAAGGGTGATTGCGATCCCTACGGATCCAGCTGCGGACATCCTTTTCCATCCAATCCTTGAAAAATCTGGCGTAATCATATGGATTCTTGGCCATCTCCCACATGTCGAAGGCTTCGGACAATACCAGAAAGCCCATCTCGTCCGCCAGTTCCATCACTTCCACTGCCGGCATGTTGTGAGAAGTCCGCAGGGCATTGACACCCATGGAACGCATGAGTTTGAACTTACGGCGCATGGCTTCCTTGTGGAAAGCCGCTCCCAACGCTCCGAGGTCATGATGGTCACAGGTACCGTTCAGTCGGATCTTCCTGCCATTTAATAAAAAACCCCTGTCAGGATCAAATTGTATGGTGCGAAAGCCGATACGGAAATGTTCCTGCTGACATAGTTCCCGGCTGTTAGTCTCCTGCTCTCTCCACAGGCATACCTGCAGATCATATAAGTAAGGATCCGTAATGTCCCATTTCCTCGGATTATCCACAGGGATCGTCATGGATATCTTGTTCTGTCCACAGGTGAGGGGCTGTTTTACCCGGAAGAGCTCCGAGGTTTCTGTTTCTATGGGACTTTTGCTGTTATCAGTATCTCGCAGACAGTATTCCAGTTCATAATTTCCACTATCTGTTCCCCATTCCAGTTCCGTGTCGATAGTCAGGTCATAACCCTTGTTCGTCTCAACAGAAGATGTGTAGATGCCGTCCAGAGGAATATGTGTCTCCGGCAGCCGGATCATCCACACATTCCGGTAGATTCCTGCACCGCTGTACCATCTGCTGTTGGGCGCCTGAAATACAACACGCAGAACGATTTCATTCTCTCCCTCATGTAAAGCATCCGTAATATCCCAGTCAAAGGTAGAATAGCCGTATTTCCAGTCACCAAGGTGCTCACCGTTTACATAAATAGAAGAATCCATGTAGACACCTTCAAAGCGGAGGATGACACGGTCATCATTTCCTGTTTTATCCGGGGCATAGGCAAAGTTCTTCCGATACCAGCCGATGCTGTCTTCATAGAGATTCTTCGTATCATAGATCAACCAGTCATGGGGCAGATCCACCGGCTGCATTTTGGCTTCCCAGATCTGCCTGTCTTCCCAGTTCACACCTAATGCTGTTTTGGCAAAATACCAATTATCATTCCATAACGTTCTGCTATTCATCACCGTTTTTGCCCTTTCTGTCTGATCCCGGTTTCGTCCCGTTATTTTATTTTTCCTGCACGTGTTCAGATTTATCTGCGTTCGATGCAGACTGCGCATCCGCCCAGTTCTCCAAGTGCCTCACAAGCCAGACCGCCAATAGTGCATCCAGCGTTCCCAATAAGATTCCACCCAGGATATCCGTCGGGTAATGAACGAAGAAGTAAAGTCTGGAAAATGCAATAAGTGCCGCCATGAGCAGACTTAAGAGTCCCGCTCTGCGATAATAGCAGAAGATCGTCACTGCACCGGCGAATCCATTGGAGCTGTGTCCCGAAGGAAAAGAATATTCGGAGGGAAACGGGATCTTCAATATGACACTGTTGTCGACTGCGCAGGGCCGGGGTCTGGCAATCACATTTTTCAAGAACAAATTTCCCACCAGATAAGTAATAGCCATTGCGATCATCATAGTCAGACCACATTTTCTGGTCTTCGGTATACATGTCAGGACGATTGCAATAACGATCCATACCAAACCGCTTTCACCGATCGTGGTAAAAAAACGTAAGATCTCTGTCAGCCATTCCTGATGAATTCCCTGTATTGCGTGTAGTATCTGTAACTCCATATTACTCTCCATTCCGCAGACGTCTGTCTGTCCTTCCGTCACCGTCTGTCGGCAGTCTACGCCTTCCGTAAGACGTTCCCTACCTCATTCCCGCCTATGGCTATGTTACTGCATCTTCGCAAGAAAAGCCTTCGCATTGGCCGCGATGTCATCCTTGAATACAGCAGAGCCTGCCACGATAACATTGGCTCCCTTCTCCAATGCCTGCACTACGTTGTCCAGATGAATACCGCCGTCTACTTCCAGATCGGTAGTAAGTCCTCTGTCCGTGATCATTTTGCGGATCACCGCTACCTTGTCCAGGCATTCCGGGATCAGCTTCTGTCCGCCGAAACCGGGTTCTACGGTCATCACCAGTACCATATCCACCAGTTCCAGATAAGGTTCCACAGCCTCTGCCGGGGTGGCGGGTTTGATGGTGATGCCGACCTTTTTACCGGTGGCACGTATTTTATCAATGCATCCCTTCACATCCTCTGTGGCTTCCAGATGGAAATTCACCAGATCCGCGCCGCAGGCAGCGAACTCTTCCACATAACGCTCCGGCTTCTCGATCATCAGATGTACATCCAGGAACATGTCTGTGTGGGGTCTCACTGCCTTCAAGACAGGCATTCCGTAAGAGATTGAAGGCACAAACAGTCCGTCCATCACGTCTACATGCAGCCAGGGCACACCGGCTCCTTCCACAGCTTTGATATCCTCTCCCAGCTTCCAGAAATCCGCCGAAAGAATTGAAGGTGATAAAATATTCATGATACTCCTCATTTCTGCCCCTTAGGGCCTTGTCTGCAACACTTTTCCCTTTGAAAAGGAAATCGTATTCCGTATGCGTCTATTCTAACAAACTTGTATTCTTAAAACAAGATAAACTAAAAGGAACCTTTCCTTTTGGAAAAAGTTCCTCTCTTCGTGTCTTGTGATCACGTAATTCTCTATAGATTTTTGACATCCTCTTTTAACTGCTCCCAGGCATCTTCATGCTCTGTATAGTATATGGGACATTTTTTTCCACCGCAGTCATAGTGGCGGAGAATATCCTCCGGTTCCAGTTCATAGGCATCGATCAGCCAACTCAGCAGCCTGATCAGGGAATCGTAGGTCTCCTGAGTGAACTGTCCGTTGTCCGCCTTATAGCAGCATTCGATAGAGATGGAATCCTCGTTACGGGTCTGCACCGCGTAAGCGATCTCATCCAAAGGAACACACTGGATGATCTCCCCGTTATAGCCGATGATGAAATGCGCGCTGGCACTGCGCTCATGATTGTCCTTAAGCTGTTCGAAATAACTGCGGTTCTGTGCCGCACTGGTGCCGGGGTTGGCAGTATAATGCACGAAAATATTATTCACCTCCGTCAAAGGATCTCCCGGTCTGGAATATTCATTTACCGTGAGGAAATCCTCCGTCCAGTCAGGGTGCGCTGCGTAAGTCTCCGCCGACAGTCCCTGGATCCTAGTCCCCATGGTATTCTCAGTCCCTTTTCCCACCTGCTGCGCCATATCTATTGCTTCCATCGGTGTGCTGGCTTCCGCAGTACTGGCAGGCACCTTCAAAAGCTTTGTCAATGCGACGATTCCTACCAGAATTCCTGCACAAAGCAAAGTCATCCGGATATATCTGCGGATTCTTACCCGTCTGCGGCGACGCTGTCTCTCCGCCCTCGTCAGGCGTTGTCTTGTGCGCGTGTTGCAGGTATTGTCTCTGCATACGTTTCCATCAGATACAGCAACTGCAGTTTTCTGTTTCTGTTGGCGGATTCTGTTTTCCTGCTGGGGCACTGCACTATGATGTCGTTGTTCTATGCGCCTTCCTGTATGTCTGCCCGTATTTTTCCCGGTTTGATAATCCACCAGATACGGATTTCTCCGCATCTGCGTTATATGGATCTCTGCCTGTCTGCCCGAACGATTTTCCTGCATCATATTGCCAGTCCCTCCGAATGAATTACTTTCTACGGGTTTCAATATAACGCGGAATTGTCACATTTTACGTCACATTTTTCTTAAGAAATTATAAATTTCTCCTATAACAGTTCTTGCAGATATGTTTCGATCTCTTTCGCGGTAATTTGATGGGCTTTCATGCCGGGGTGCAGGCGGCTGCCTACGGTATCCGGTGTAGTGTCGGGAAGTTGCAAAAAGTGTATCCGGGAATCGGCAGTCTGCTCCGCATAGCCTTCCACAGCTTCCCGGATGGCGGACAGAAAGTTGTCTCCCAGCATGCCGTAACCCCAGATGATCTGTGCTGTGGGGTTGCTGTTCCGCACTACTTTCAGGAAATCGCAGATGGCTGTAGTCAGTATCTCTTTAACTTCTTCTACGTCCCGTGTTCCTGCCCATTCCTGCCCTAGTTCCACTGCGGACTGAATTGCTGTGGCATCATTGGTTCCCAGATTGATAATGACCGCATCCGGCTGCCATGCCTCGAAATCATAGTCTTGCAACGCTCCCAAAGAAGCATTCCTCTCCCCGGTGAGTAAGCCACAGACCTGTGTGTAAAACGGAGGAATCTTATTCTCCACATTTCCATCCCATCCGGTGACAATTCCCCAGCCGCTCTGAGATACCACACGATACTCTGCGGATAATGCATCTGCCACCATACGGGGATAAGTATTCATTGCAGAGAAAAAGGCACTGATCCAATCTTCCTCATAGATGGCTCCCACCGTACCTTCCCCGCTGGTAATGCTGTCTCCCACAAATTCCAGCCGGTACTTCGGCTCCGGCAGCTGCTGGAATTCACCGTCTGCATATTGCAATCCCACAATCTGTAACAGATGCCCGGGATCCTGATGCATTGCCTGTACTTCTTTCAGAATCCGTACATGCTTCGGTTTTCCTACCGTCATCCCCCGGAACAGGCACACTTCATTTTTCCCTTTATTTAACGGAACTCTACCGATCTGCACACCGTTCAGTTCCACCGTTCATAAGCGTCGTAATCGGCATTTACCTCCACCTGAATTTCACTGCCGGTATAGATAAATTCTATTCCGCTGCCGGTCCAGAATAAGTTCACCACATCCGTTCCCGTGGTGCGTCCCAACACCCGTACCTGCGGCAATGCTGCTACGCTGACTATCTTTGTTGGCTGCTCCATTTTTCTGCCATACCTCCCTGTGCTTTGTTTTATCTGTCGTTCTGATTTTCGATGTCTCGCTCTCTTATCACCGATTCTTGGCACAACGGCTATATTCTTCGGCGATCACAGCCTCCGCAGGGCGATCGCAGACTGCATAAGGGTTCTTCCTTTCCATACTTCCCGGCCAGTCCCAGATTCCGAAGCCTTTCACCCAATCCCGTTTTTCGCAGGCAGAAAACATTGCCAGATACCAGTCTGCCTGTTCCGCATCATCCTCTTTGCCCTGCAGTTCCCAGTTATTCGGCACCAGCGCGGAACCATGGATATTCATGCATCCAGCCTCCGAGAAAATAAAAGGCTTCTGGTATTTTTTTACTACTTCTTCAATGCGATCCAACTGATTCTCCCAATCATCGATGGGATAGTATCCGCTGGAAGCGATCACGTCCACTGCATCCCACCATGTAATATGATCTTCTCCGTATTTGTCACAATTATAACCGACAGGTCCGTCATATACTGTGCGGACCTCTGCGATCAGCTTTCTCCAATCCGTCTCCCGGTGCTCTGTCATCGTCATCTCGCAGCCTGTAAGAAATAATTCACACCCTGTCCGCTGTGCGATCTGTGCATAATGCTTCTGAAAAGCAATATGGCTTTCAAACCAGTTGCCCCACTTCGGTTCACAGGGAACATCATGATCAAAAAAGCTTATCCTTGCTCTCCAGACACCATTGTCACAATTCACGGTAGGCTTTAATGCCACCTTTAATCCCAGACTCTGCGCATATCGGATCATATCACACAGTTCTTCATCCGTGCAGCTTTTCTCCCCATCGAAACGAATTTCTTCGCTATAAGGGGTTTCCTGCATCCCCGAGGGAGTGAGTATCACCCAGTTCGCGTGGGTCTTATGCGCCATTTCCTCCATACTTTTTCTGGCTTCTCCAGATCCCAGTACGCCTTTGTGCGGAAATACCGCAAAATTCACCCCATGAAATTTTTCTGTACCAAATTTCTGCATCAATAGTTTTCCTTTCCATAATTGTTTTATCGTAAAGCTTTTCCAATCTCCGTTCTTGTATTGTATCATTATTATCTTTATTTAGCCAGCTATTTTAGCTTAATTTTAGTTAAAATTATTTTTGTTTTCTCACTTTTCCTATGTTAATATAAAAATAAAGTTATACAATCAAATGAGGGAGAATATTACCATGCATTTTGTCCAGGCGAAGGGGATTTTATCTCAGAATAACGGAATGAATATTTACCGCGGATGCTCCCACGGCTGCATTTATTGTGACAGCCGCAGCAGATGTTACGGTTTTACACACGCCTTTGAAGATATCGAGGTCAAGAAAAATGCTCCTGAACTGCTGGAGCAGGCATTACGTTCAAAACGGCACAAATGCATGATCGGTACAGGTGCCATGTGCGATCCGTATCTTCCCGCTGAAAAAGAGCTTCAATTGACCAGAAAATGTCTGGAACTGATCGATCGGTATGAATATGGCGTTACGGTACTCACAAAATCCAATCTGGTGCTTCGGGATCTCGATCTGCTGCAATCTATCAATAAGAAGGCCAAAGCAGTCGTGCAGATGACGCTCACTACTTATGATGAGGAGCTGTGCCGTAAGATTGAACCGCATGTGTCTACTACGAGAGAGCGTTTTGAAGTGTTGATGAGATGTAAAGAGTTGGGAATACCGACTCTTGTGTGGATGACACCGATTCTTCCTTTTATTAACGATACCAGGGAGAATATAGAAGGCTTGCTTGATTATTGCCTGCTGGCAGGAGTTCAGGGGATTCTGGTGTTCGATGTTGGTGTCACGCTGCGGGAAGGCGACCGGGAATATTTCTATCAGGCGCTGGATCGTGATTTCCCCAGCATCCGGCAAAAATATATCAGCACCTACGGAAATGCCTACGATATTCCCAGTCCTTATGCAAAAGAGCTTATGGCACTGATTCAAAATACCTGCGTAGCGAATGGTATGCTGTGTTCCCCGAAGGAATGCTTTACTTACCTGCATGAATTCCCCGAGAGATACGTGCAGCAGACATTATTTTAAATTGAGAGTTAGTTAAATACATTGGCAAAATCCACGAACTCCCGGAGCATGCGATACACATGTCTCGATG
>OLQI01001564.1_pt1 | contig 14169 bp, 10 predicted proteins | sample 1672171 | NCBI WGS metagenome assembly OLQI01 (sample SAMEA3136655, study PRJEB25190) | human gut metagenome
TGTACGAGGGCTGGGACGCCGCGGGCAAGGGCGGCAACATCAAGCGCGTGGCCCAAGCGCTCGACGCCCGCGCCTATACCATTTTTCCCAGTCCCGCCCCCACGAAGCCCGAGCTGCTGCATCCGCACCTGTGGCGCTATTGGACGCGTCTGCCGAAGGCGGGCCACGTGGGCATCTACGACCGCAGCTGGTACGGTCGCGTGCTCGTGGAGCGCGTCGAAGGTTTCGCTTCGGTGTCGGAATGGACGCGGGCGTACGACGAGATCAACGAATTCGAGCGCGATCTGGTGCGGTGGGGCGCCATCCTGCTGAAGTTCTGGGTTGACGTGAGTCCCGAAGAGCAGTTGCGACGCTTTCGCGACCGCGAGCAAGATCCTGCGAAACAGTGGAAGATCACCGATGAGGATTGGCGCAACCGCGACAAGTATCCCCAGTACAAAGCCGCGGTCGAGGATATCTTCCGCTTGACCAGCACGCCGTTCGCCCCCTGGATAATCCTCGAGAGCGACGACAAGCGCTACGCGCGCGTCAAGGCGCTCAAAATTATCAACGACGCCCTGGAAGCGCGCTTGCGCGAAAACTGAGATCGCGTTACTATGGGCAGCAGTACTCGAAACGACCGTGCGCATTCGCGCGCTTGAACGAAAAAAAGGGGTAAACAGTCATGACTCTGTTCGGAATCACCGTGCCCATGGAGGCTATCTGGGTCATCGTCGCGATCATCGTCCTCGTCATCGTCGGCTTCATCGCGAAAGGCTTCATCGACGAGATGAAGAAGTAGCCGCTTCGGCGAACAGCGGTCCCTATCGTGAAAATTGCGTTTTTGCGAACATCGCGCCCCCATCATGGGGGCGTTTGTTTATTATGGTAACGGTCTGGCGACGGCGGGGTTCCGCCGTTTGAAGATCATCCCGAAAGGTGAACATGTCCGAGTACCGACAGCATCCCGGCCCTGCTCCAAGCGGGCGACCTGCGCAGCAGCGCGTGCCGAGGGGCGCCGCGCCCGACGTGCGGGCAGGGGCGCAACCGGGCGCCTACCGGCCGGCCACCGCGCAGCATGCCGCCTACCGCTCCGCTCAGCCTGCCCAGCGCAGATCGGCTGGAGGCGGAGGCTACCCGTATCGACAGCAACCGACCTATCAGCAGCCCGGTTCCGGACGGCCTCGGAAGAAGAGCGGGCCGTGGCGCGTGGTGTTCTGGATCGCGCTCGTGGTGTTCGTCGTGGCGCTGGCCGCGCTCGGTGCCATCGGCTTCAGTTACTGGCAGGGTCAGCAAACCTATAACGATGTCGCGCGGGAGGGTTTCACGCCGCCCGACGATCTGTCGGCCACGTCGCTCGCCGACTTCACGGTGGACTGGGATGCGCTCAAGGCCATCAATCCCGACACGGTGGGGTGGATCTACATTCCCGGCACCGTGGTGAACTACCCCATCGTGCAAGCGGCCGACGACGAGAAGTACCTTACGCACGACTTCAAGGGATCGGAAGGCTGGATCGCCACGTTCGGCGCCATCTTCCTGGCGGCCGAGAACAGCTCCGACTTCTCCGACCCGAACAACATCATCTACGGCCATCATCTGAACGACGGCTCGATGTTCGCCTGCGTCGCCGATTTCAGCGATGCCGCCCAGTTCAACGACCATCGCACGGTGTACATCCTCACGCCTGAGGGCAACTACGAGCTGAGCACGTTCGCGCTCGTGCATGTGGCGGCCGACGATCCGTTGGCACAGATGCGGTTCGCCGATGAGGACGAACGCGTGGCCTACGTGCAGGACAAGATCGACCGATCGGTGGTGCCCGCTTCCGACATACCTGCTGCTTCCGATATCAAACACACCTTCGCCCTTGCCACGTGCGACAATCTGCCGTCGGACGGGCGTTACGTGCTGTATTCGTACGTGAAGGCCAGCACGGTGGGCGAGGGCGACGGCGACGTCATCGACCCCGATGCCGTCGCGGCCATCGATTCCGCAGAACAGGAGATCGCTTCATGAGCACGTCCATCCTGCCGGGCGAGCGCCCCGACCGCCTCGAAGAGGAGTGCGCCGTGTTCGGCGTGTTCGCTCCCGGCGAAGACGTGGCGCGCATGACGTGCTTCGGCTTGCAAGCGCTGCAGCATCGCGGTCAGGAGAGCGCCGGCATCGCCGTGGGCGACGGTGCGACGGTCATGGTGTCGAAAGACCTCGGCCTTGTGACCCAGGTGTTCGACGAAGCAAGCCTGGCCGCGCTCGAGGGCTTCGTGGCCGTGGGCCACGCGCGCTACTCCACGAGCGGCGGCGCCGCGTCGTGGGAGGCTGCGCAGCCGCACATCTCGGCCATCGACGACGTGCTGATCGCGCTCGCGCACAACGGCACGCTCGTCAACACGAACGCCTTGCGCGCCCATCTCGTCGACGAGGGCGTGCAGTTCCGTTCCGGCACCGACAGCGAGGTGGCGGCGAAGGCAATCGGCCGGGTGACCCAGGAAACGCACCACTTGCGCAACGGCATCCGCCGCGCTATGGAGGAGCTGTCGGGCGCCTACGCCATGGTGCTGGCCAGCCCCGATTCGCTGTACGCGTTCCGCGACCCCAACGGTATCCGCCCGCTGTGCATCGGCGAGCTGCCCGACGGCCGCGGCTGGGCAGTGTCCAGCGAGACGTGCGGGCTCGACATCGTGGGCGCGCAGTACGTGCGCGACGTCGAACCGGGCGAGATCGTGCGCTTCAACCGCGACGGCATGCACGCCGAGCAGGGCGTCGCCGCCCGCAAGTCGGCGGCGTGCATCTTCGAGTACGTGTACTTCGCGCGCCCCGACAGCGTGATCGACGGCCAGAGCGTGTACCAGGCGCGGCGCAACATGGGGCGCATCCTGGCGCAGGAGGCGCCCGTGGAGGCCGACCTCGTGCTGGGCGTGCCCGACTCGGGCGTGCCGCCGGCGCTCGGGTTCGCGGCCGAGAGCGGCATTCCGTATGCCGACGGCATCGTGAAGAACCGCTACGTGGGCCGCACGTTCATCGAGCCCACCCAGGCCATGCGGCAGCTGGGCATTCGCCTGAAGCTGAACCCGCTGCGCTCGGTGATCGAGGGGCAGCGCCTCGTGGTCATCGACGACAGCATCGTGCGCGGCAACACCAGCAAGAAGCTCGTGCAGATGCTGCGCGATGCGGGCGCGGCCGAGGTGCACCTGCGCATCGTGAGCCCCGAGGTGCTGTGGCCGTGCTTTTACGGCATCGACACCGACACGCGCGACCAGCTGATCGCCGCGAACATGGATCTGGGCGAGATGAACGCGTGGATCGGCTCGGACTCGCTGGCCTTCATCTCGCTCGAGGGCCTGCGCGCCTCCGTGCCCGATGCGCGCCGCCAGGGGTTCTGCGACGCATGCTTCACCGGCGACTACCCGGTGGCCATCCCCGATTCGGTGGCCAAGAAGAGCTTACTCACGAAGAAGGATTTCGAAGAGACTTACGGCGAAGGCGCGGCCGACGAGGCGCGCCCTCGCACGCGATAGCAGCATGACAGGGGGAACCGCCCCGACATGGACGATACGGCACAAGGAGCAGAGATGACCGAGAGAGTAACCGTGAACGCAGCGCAGACCGACGACGGCCCGCACATGCCCAGCTGGATGGACGAGGACGCGGTGACCTACGCGCAGGCGGGCGTGGACACGGCCGAGGGCGCGCGCGCCGTCGAAGCCATCAAGGGCGTCGTGCACGACACGTACCGTCCCGAGGTGGTGGGCGACATCGGCGGCTTCGGCGGCCTGTTCTCCATCGCGGCGGCCAAGGACATGGACGATCCGCTGCTGGTCAGCGGCACCGACGGCGTGGGCACGAAGCTCAAGGTGGCCCAGATGGCCGGCAAGCACGACACGGTGGGCATCGATCTGGTGGCCATGTGCGCCAACGACATTCTGGCCACCGGCGCCGAGCCGCTGTTCTTCCTCGACTACGTGGCCATCGGCAAGCTGAAGGCCGAGAACGTGGCCGAGATCGTGGCGGGCATCGGCGAGGGCTGCAAGCAGGCCGGTTGCGCGCTCATCGGCGGCGAGATGGCCGAGCACCCCGGCGTCATGGATCCGGACGACTACGACCTGTCCGGTTTCTGCGTGGGCGTGGTCGACCGCTCGAAGATGCTCGATCCCGCGTCCGTGCGCGAGGGCGACGTGCTGATCGGCTTGGCGTCCAGCGGCCTGCACTCCAACGGCTACTCGCTGGCGCGCAAGGTGTGCGTGGAGGGCAAGACCCACTACGAGCTGCGCATCGAGCGCGAGGAGCTGGGCGGGCGCAGCCTGCAGGATGCGCTTTTGGAGCCCACGCGCATCTACGTGAAGCCGGTGCGCGCCGTGCTGGAGGCTTGCGAGGGCGCCGTGCACGCGCTCGCGCACATCACGGGCGGCGGCATCTCCGAGAACCTCGACCGTGCGCTGCCGAAGAGCTGCGCCGCCGAGGTCGACCTGGGCACGTGGCCGGTGCCGGCCATCGCGTCGTTCGTGTGCGACGCGGCGCACCTCGACGAAGCCGAGGCGCTCAAGACGTTCAACATGGGCCTCGGCATGGTGCTCATCGTGGACGCGGCGCGCGCCGACGAGGTGGAGGCCGCGCTGACGCAGGCCGGCGAGACCACGTACCGCGTCGGCCGCATCGTGGCGGGCGAGGGCGAGGTCCGCTACGCGAACGACGGCAAGCTGTACGGCTTCGGTGCGGAGGCGTAAGGGCATGACCGAACCGCTGAAAATCGGCGTGCTGCTGAGCGGCAGCGGCACGAATTTGCAAGCCATCATCGATGCGGCGGCCGAGGGGCTGCCCGTGGAGATCGTGCACGTGGTGTCGTCGCGCCCCGATGCGTTCGGCATCGAGCGCGCGCATCGGGCGGGCATCCCGGTCACGGTGCTCAACCGCGACGTGTACGCCGACCCCGTCGAAGCCGACAGGCGCATCGCCGAGACGCTGCGCTACGCGCACGCCGAGTACGTGGTGATGGCAGGGTACATGCGCAAGGTGACGCCCGTGCTGCTGGACGCGTTCCCCGACCGCGTGCTGAACTTGCATCCGGCGCTGCTGCCCTCGTTCAAGGGCGCGCACGCCATCCAAGACGCGTTCGACGCGGGCGTGAAAGTGACGGGCATCACCGTCCACTTCGCGAACGAGGACTACGACAAAGGCCCCATCGTGGCGCAACGCGCCGTGGAGGTGCGCGAGGACGATACCCACGACGACCTCGAAGCCCGCATCCACGAGGTCGAGCACGTCCTGTATCCCGAAGTGCTGCGCCTCGTGGCCGAAGGCCGCGTGACCGTGGGCGAGGACCGTAAGGTCCATATCGCCCCCGCCCGATGAACCCGCGGGGAAACCCGCAGGTCAACCGTCCGTTCCGCGCGTAAGCTTGTCGTCCGCCCAGGCAAATGCCCGCCAGCTCGAACCTCGAAGGAGCCCTCATGAACAAGGAAGCCCTCCAGTCCGTCATCGCCGCCCTCCGCGAGGGCCGCACGCCGTCCTTGAGCGTGGAGGATTTCCCGTGCTTCTCGCACGAGGCGACCGAAGGCAACCAGCACGTGGATCCGACGTATCTCGACGTGGTGGCGAAAAGCCTCACGGCCGACGACGCGCCCACGTTCGAGCGCGCTCTGCGCGCGATGGAGGAGGGCGACCTCGCCTGGCTCGGTTTCAAGATCGTCTACGATGCGGACGCGGCTCAGCGCAACACCGACAACGAGGTGACGAAGAAGTACGGCGACGCGGGCTCCGCCGACGGCGAGCCGCTCGTGTTCTTCTGCAACGACGCGAAGGAGATCGTGGCGTCGCGGCCGTACTCGCCCCGCGACACGTTCCAGATGAAGGACGTCACGCGCGGCCCCTCGATGCACAACGAGCAGTTCGAAGGCCTCACCTGGCTCTCCGTGCCGTTGTTCGACCAGGTGCAGGTGTGGCTGCTGGGTGCGTCGGACGTCGCGAGCGAGGTGGCGGCGCTCGCCGACCACGTGGGCTTCGCCGTGACCGCGGTGGACTACGACGAGGCGTATCTGAACGAGGCGCGCTTCCCCCGCGCCCGGCGAATCGTGCTGCCCGGCGGCAACTTCGACGCGCTCGGCGAGCTGGACTGCGCGCCCGAGGACTACGTGTGCGTGCTCACGCGCGGCCACATGTTCGACCCTGAAGGTTGCGTGTGGGCCACCGGGCATCATGCGCACTACGTGGGCATGATGGGCTGCGCCGGCAAGAACGACCGCGTGCACGAGCTGGTGCTGGCGGCCGGCGCCACCGAGGAGGATTGGGCGCGCGTCAAGCGCCCCATCGGCTTGAAGTTCGGCGCGAAGACGCCTGCCGAGCTGGCCATCGCCATCGTCGCTGAGCTCGTGGACGTGCGCTACCGACAGCGGTACAGCGACGAGGCGCGCGAGCGCCACGAGAAGAGCTTGGGACGCGCGTAACAACGAGCGCTTCTGTGGCAATTTGCGGACAGCGGCCGCCTCGCCGTCAGGTGGGGCGGCCGTTTTGTGCCATAATGCTCGGGTCAATGGCTCATCGGGCCGCGGAAGCGGTGCGGGCGGCTCGGGCGGCAGGGTGCCGTGCCGAGGCCGCTTTTGCCTTGGGGAATGTGGGTGCGAATCCCGCGCTATGCCAGTAACCGTAAGGTGCTCGGGCGATCGTCGCGCAGACGGTGGTCGGTCGGGCCGAAGTCGGAATACCAAGCCGAGAGGCACGAGCCCTGGAGAGAAAGGTTTGCCTCATGTATCAGTATGCCCCTATCCTGAAATCGAAGAAGCTGTTGGGTTTGGCGTGTGCCTGCGCCCTGGCCGCCGTGCTGGCCCTGACCGGCTGCGCGGCGGGGGATGGCGCCGACGCCGGCGCCAGCGGCGCCGCTGGCGGTGCCTCGAACGCTGCGACGCAGGGCGAGGTCGCAGTGACCGTGTCGGTGACCATGCCGGAAGGTGCCGACGCCGAGTCCCAGAGCGCTGAGGTGTCCATCCCCGCTGACGGCACCGTCTACGACGCGCTGGTGGCCACGGGCTGGGCCGTCGAGGCCGCCGATAGCGATTACGGCAAGTACGTCACGGCCATCAATGGCGTGGCCAATGGGTCCCAAGGGGATATGAGTGGCTGGGTGTTCACCGTTAATGGCGAAGAGGTCATGGAGGGCTGCAGCACCTGCACGCTGGCCGCGGGCGACACCGTGGAGTGGACGTTCTTCGTCTAGGTCGCCTTCGGGCGCGAGCGGCACGGGGCGGTTGCGGCGGCACGGCGCAAGCGTTCCGTCGTCGCGATGCTGAGCCGCCGCTTGCGCCCATTCTGGTAGAGGACTCGCTGTGGAATCTCCCTCGAACAACTTTCTTGCACTGCTTCATCCGGCTGTGACATTGGGGTTCTTTGCATGTGCCCTGGGACTGACGATGCTGGTGGCGGCTCCGGCCTTCGTCGCGCTGTCGTTCGGGGCGGCGGCGTGCTGCCTGATCACGGTGCGCGGCCGTCGGGCCTGGGGGCTCATCGGGGGGCTTGTGCCGCTCGTGGTGCTGGTGGCGGCGATGAACCCGCTGTTCAACACGGAGGGCGCGACGGTGCTGTTCGCCTATGGCGACGGGCGTCCCTATACCGCCGAGGCCCTGATCCTGGGGATTGCGATGGGCGCGACGCTGGCCGCGGCACTTCTGTGGTTCGCCTCGCTAAACGCGGTGCTGACGAGCGATAAGGCGACCTTTCTGTTTGGCTCGGCCGCTCCGGCACTGACCACGGTGCTGACGTTGGTGATGCGCCTGGTGCCCGGCTATGGCCGTCGCGCCACGGAGGTCTTTCGCGCGCGGCGGGCCCTGGGTCGCGATGCGGGCGAGCCGGAGTCGCTGGCGGAGAAGGTGCGCGCCGGCGCTACGGTGTTGGGGGCGCTGACGGGCTGGGCGCTGGATCATGGGGTGGTCACGGCCGATTCCATGGCCGCGCGCGGTTTCGGCTCGGGTAAGCGCACGAGCTACAGGAGCTACCGTTTCACGGGCCGCGATGGCGCGGTTGTGGCGGTGGCCGTCGTGCTGTTGATGGCGATAGGGGCGGGGGTGCTCGCCGGCGCGGTGCCGCTGGGCTACGCCCCTGCGGACGCTCTCGCCGCCGGTGTCGCCCCGTCGCCCCTGGCGGTGGGCGTCCTGGTGGCGTACGGGGCGTTTCTGCTGTTGCCCGCGGCTCTGAATCTCGGTGGGGAGGTGCGATGGCGTTGCTCGCTTTCGAACATCTGACCTTCACCTATGCGGGAGCCCCGTCGCCGGCGCTGTGCGATGTGGGCCTGGTCGTGGAACCGGGGGAGTACGTCGTGCTGGCTGGCCTGTCGGGCTGCGGCAAGACCACGCTGCTGCGCCAGTTGAAGCCGGCTTTGGCGCCGGCGGGGGAGCGGAGCGGGCGAGTGCTGGTGAACGGCACCGAGGTTGACGCGCTGCCCTTGCGCGAGCAAGCGCGGGCCGTCGGCTTCGTGCTGCAGGACCCCGACGACCAGATCGTCTGCGATACCGTTTTGACCGAGCTGGCCTTCGGGCTGGAGAACATCGGCTGCGACCGAGATGCCATGGGTCTGCGGGTGGCTGAGGCCGCCAACTTCTTCGGCATGCAGGAATGGCTGCACCGGTCCACAGCGTCGCTGTCGGGCGGCCAGAAGCAGCTGCTGAACCTGGCAGCCGTGATGGCCTTGGAACCTGCGGTGCTCGTGCTGGACGAGCCCACGAGTCAGCTGGATCCCGTGGCAGCTCGCAGCTTCCTTGCCCTGGTGCGCCGCATCAACCGTGAGCTGGGGGTCACGGTGGTGATGGCCGAGCATCACCTGGAAGAGGTGCTGGCCGATGCCGACCGTCTCGTGGTGATGGAGGGCGGCCGCATCGTGGCCGACGGCGCCCCCCGAGTTGTGGGCGCGCGGCTGTGCGCCGAGCGGCACCCCCTTGGGCCGGCGCTGCCGGCCGCCCTGCAAGCCTACGAGGGCCTGCGCCTCATTGCGCCTCGTGGCATGGCTTCGGCCGATCTGCTTCCCCTGACGGTGCGCGAAGGGCGCCTCTGGCTTCAGCGGCAACTGCCGGTGGATCCGGGGTCGCTGGTTGCGCCCAACCCCGCGCCCGGCCTCGCGCCCGAACGCGCTTCGCAACCTGCCGATACCGACGTGCCGCCGGCTCTCGCCCTGCGCGACGTTCGCTTCCGCTACGACCGCAACGCCCCGGATGTGCTGCGGGACTTGTCGCTCACGGTGCCGACCGGTTCGCTGTTTGCCCTGGTAGGAGGCAACGGATCGGGAAAGTCCACGGTGCTGAAAGCCGCATGCGGCCTGGTGCGGCCCTATCGGGGCAGCGTGGCGCTGTTCGGGCGGAAGAGGGGGCGTCGCGCCGCGGACGGCGCCACAACGGGCGTGGCCCTGCTGCCCCAAGACCCCGCCCTGTTGTTTGCCCGGGGCACCGTGGGAGCCGAGCTGGCCGAGATGGGGGCCGACGACGCGGCCGTGGTGGCCATGGCGGAGCAATGCCGTATCGGCGGCCTGCTCGGGTCCCATCCCCTCGATCTGTCGGGAGGCCAGCGCCAGCAAGTGGCCCTGGCCAAGCTGCTGCTGACCGACCCGCGTCTGCTGCTGCTGGATGAGCCCACCAAGGGCCTGGATGTGGCCGCCAAGGCTGCCCTGGCTACCCAGCTGACCGCCCTTGCGGCGCGCGGCGTCACTGTGCTGCTGGTCTCCCACGACCTGGAGTTCTGCGCGCGCTTCGCCGATGCCGTGGCCCTGCTCTTCGATGGCGCCGTGGTCAGCCACGGCGCTCCGCGCAGGTTCTTCGCCGGGGCGCGCTTCTACACCACAGCGGCCAATCGCATGGCCCGTGACCGCATTCCCGAGGCCCTCACTCCCGAGGACATCGTGGCCTGCTGCCGGGAAGAGGCCGCCCATGGAGCCTAGGAAACGAAACCGGCGGGGAAACCGCCCAGTCGCTCGCGAGGGTGCGCACCCCGTCGCCTCCTCGTCGGATCGCCCGACTTCCTCGCCCGCCGCTTTCGGCTGCCGCCTATCGCGCCGCGCCGCCCTCGTCGTGAACGTTGCGGCGGCCGTGCTGGCGGTGGCCCTGGTGGCGGCGGCCACGGTATGGCGCGTGAGCCCCTACCTTACGGCGGTGGGACTGATCGCCCTGGGCCTGGTGCCCCTCTTCGCCTCCTTCGAGCGGCAGGGCCCCGCGGCGCGCGAGGTGGTGCTGCTGGCGGTGCTGATCGCCCTGGCCGTGGCATCCCGGGCGGTTTTCGCCTTGGTGCCCCACTTCAAGCCCATGGCAGCCATCGTGATGATCGCGGGCATCGCCTTGGGATCGCGCCGCGGATTTCTCGTGGGAGCCCTTGCGGCCCTGGCTTCCGGCTTTCTGTTCGGTCAAGGGCCCTGGACGCCCTGGCAAATGCTCGCCTTCGGCGCCGCGGGTCTGACGGCCGGTGCCCTGGCTGATCGCGGGCTCATTCCCCGCGATCAGCTCAGCCTGCCTCGGCGCATCGCCCTGGCGGCGGGGGGCTTCCTGTTCGTGGTGCTGGTGCTGGGGCCCATCCTGGATACGAGCTCGCTGATGCTCATGATGGCGAAGATCACCCCGACCAGCGCGGCGGCCATCTACCTGGCGGGCCTGCCTGTGAACCTTATCCACGGTGCGGCCACGGCCCTCACCTTGTTCTTTGCCGCTAATCCGCTGCTGAACCAGCTGGCCCGGGTCCGTCGCAAGTACGGCCTCGGGGCCCTTCCCGGCCCCGCCCGCTCCGGCGGTCCCGTGAGCGATTAGCGGTCGCTCTCCAGCGGATCCAAGGGCGCGGGGTCCAGCAGGGCGAACAGCTCTTCGCGCGAGTGGATGTCCAGCTTCTGATAGATGTGGCGCACGTGGGCTTTGGCCGTACCGTTGGCGATGAACAGGTCGCGCTCGATCATGCCCACGGTCTTGCGCTGGGCCAAAAGCCGCAGGATTTCCAGCTCGCGCGCTGTCAGGTGGTACTCGGCCGCCAGCTCGCCGCAACGATCGGCTACGCGCTGGGCCTGCTTGTCGGCGCGGCTCTTCCCGCTGCCGTTCAAAAACGAGATGCCCCACTGGCCCTCGACGTTTTTCTGGGACAGCAGCAGCAAAGTAGCCGTGATCACGGCCATCATGGCCAAGCCCGAGATGAGAAAGTCGCCGTCTATGCCGTTCAGGTCGGCGTGGATGCCCACGAAGGCCGCGCCGCGGCCCAAGAACATGAATCCGAGGCGCAACGAGCGCTCGATGCCGAACAGCCAGATGGCCGACACACCATGGCGATAGCACATGTTCGAGCACAGGGCCATGATGAGGATGGTGGCCGCCGTGTAGCCGCCGATGGCACAGGGGCCGCTGAGCACCGTGGCCTCCAGCCCCAGCATGGGCACAAGCCACAGGGCCACCACGGTTAAAGGCAGGGCGATGCGCACGATGGAATTGAAATCGAACTTCTCGCGGCGCAGGGCTACGCTGAAGAAGATGACGAGGGCCACCACCAGCACGCCCGGCGAAGAATGAGGGCCGAACAGACCGGTATAGGCGCGGGTTTCCAAGATGCCGTAGGCGAAGCCGTACAAGGCCATCAGCAGGAAGATCTTCCACGGGGGCCTGAAGTTGACCTGACTGGGCTGGGGACGCCGCTTCTCGGGAACGCGGGCCATGCTGCGCCGTGCCATCGCCAACGACACCGTCGGTAGCAGGGCCGTGAAGCAGGCGAGCCATTCTAGGCGGAAGCCCATGAAGATATACACGAGAACGGCGCCCAGGGCGATGGAGGCCGAGTAGTACAGCGTCACGCGCAAGGGGCTCAGGCAGCCGAACACCTCGCTCCAGATGAGAATGATTAGCCCCAGGCCCACGCCGCCGACGACGGCGGCCGCCATTACCACATCCGATCCCAGGCTCGGCACGAGCATGGTGGCGAACAGCGCGATGGTGGAGAGGGTCATGCACGCGCCGCACAAGAAGAACAGCGAGGGATGGCGGTAGAACGGCCCGATGCGCCGCGCCAGCAGCACGCAGAGGATCATCACGATGACGCCGGCGCCGTCGAACCACTCTCGAGCGAGGGCGGGCACGGCGGGAAACGAAACGAACGACCCCACGAAGGCGATCTCGATCCAGGCGCGATAAAAGCCGATGCCCAAGAAGGCCACGGGGATCATCGGAAGCCGCCGCTGTCCGATGGCGATCGGCTCGGGATGGGCGACGGAGTCGTCGCCGCCGGTGTCCCAGTGCGCCTCGTTGTCATCGGCGGCTGTCTTGGCGGGCAAATTGCGTTCTGACGCCAGCGCGTCGCGAGCCTTCGTTCCCATGGCCGTGTAACCCCTCCCTTGGTAGTGCTGTGACTATGATACCGTAACCCGTTCTATCACGGTTTTCGGGTGGGTTGCGTTTTTGCTGATAGCGCAGGGGTTACGGGAGGGGGTTATAAAAATAAACCTGCGAAATGCGGCCATGGTCGACGCGCGCGACCCCCTGGTGACGGATAAGGTCTGCCCAACGCCAGCGACGGATCCAGGGGAGGGACGCCTCAGATCCAATGGCGAACGCATTCAAAGGGGTTGTACAGAAAGGACCTAAGATGACTGCAGAATTCACCCGTCGCGACATGTTCAAGATCAGCGGCCTGGCCGCCGCCGGCCTCGGTGGGGCTGCGCTGCTGAGCGCTTGCTCGCCGAGCGGTGCCAGCTCCTCTTCCGCCGGTGGCGAGACGCCGGCCGCTTCCACCGGCACCACCACGGTGGCCGGCCACTCCCGCGAGGGCCTGCCGAGCTTTTTGGCCGCGCCCGAGCCCATCACCGACATCGCCGACACCAAGGACTTCGATGTGGTGATCGTGGGTGCCGGCGCTTCCGGCGTGCCTGCGGCCATCACCGCCCGTAAGGCCGGTGCCACCGTGGCCCTCATCCAGAAGGAGGCCACGGCCATCTCCCAGGGCAACACCGCCACGGGCATCCTGCTGGACACCTCCGACGAGGCCGGCGTGGAGGCTGTGGTGTCCCGCCTTTTGAAGGACCACCAGTACCGCGGCAAGCGCGAGCAGGTGGAGCTGTGGGCCAAGAACTCCGGCGAGGCTATTCGGTGGATGCTCGACCTGGCCACCGCCGAGGGCGCCCAGGTGTCCGACACCACCATGAAGTGGACCGCCGCCATCAAGGAAGTGAACGGCTATCCTGTGGACTACCTGTCCATCGACTTCGGCCCGAAGCCCTACAACACCGGTAACGGCATGCAGGTGCTCGCCGACTACGCAGCGGCGCAGGGCGTCGAGATATTCTACAACACCGAGGCCAAGCAGCTCGTGGGCGACGCGGCCGGCGTGACCGGCGTCATTGCCGAGGGCCCCGACGGCATCGTGCAGTTCAACGCTTCCAAGGGCGTTATCCTGGCCACGGGCGACTACCAGAACGACGACGACATGATGGCCTACTACCTGCCCGATTTGGCCAACCTCGGTCGCAAGCAGATGAACAAGACCGGCGACGGCCACAAGATGGCCGTGTGGGCCGGCGGCGCCATCGAGGACATCACCCACACCAAGATGCTCCACGACTTCGACGGCGGCCCGGGCTCCATGGCCGACATGCCCTTCCTGGCCGTGAAGAACGACGGCACGCGCTTCTGCGACGAGACGCTCGGCATGTCGCTCATGAACAACTTCCTGCGCAGCGAGGCCGACCAGGGCGACTACAACCAGATCTTCGACAGCAACTACATGACCGCCGCTGCCGAATGGCCGGGCAAGCTGTTCGATCCCGAGGCCATCAAGGTCTACATGCCCGAGGAGGACGTGGAGAAGGTCGGTGTCTTCGAGGACCAGATCGGCACCTACAAGGCCGACACCCTGGAGGAGCTCGCCGGCAAGCTCGGTATCACCGACACCGCCGCCTTCGTGAAGAGCGTCGAGCGCTACAACGAGTGCGTCGCCGCCGGCAAGGACCTGGACTTCGGCAAGGAGGGCAAGTGGCTTACGGCCATCGACACTCCTCCCTTCTACGGCATCCACCGTCACGTGCGCGTGTCCGCCATCGTGTCCGGCGTGAACGTGGGCCCCAACATGGAGGTGCTGGCCGCTGAGACCGGCGAGCCCATCCCCGGTCTGTTCGCCATCGGCAACACCGCTGGCAACTTCTACGGCGGCGTGGACTACTCCATGTACATGCCGGGCCTCTCGCTGGGCCGTGCCCATACCCAG
>OLQI01001565.1_pt1 | contig 14163 bp, 15 predicted proteins | sample 1672171 | NCBI WGS metagenome assembly OLQI01 (sample SAMEA3136655, study PRJEB25190) | human gut metagenome
GTATCATTTCGCTATGTGCTAAAATCATCACAAGCTCTATCACTTGGCCGACTAGCTTACAATCACACAAATTTCATTGACTGATTGAGCTTTTTTCAATAAAAACAGCCATTTCTTGAGCAGTTATATGAGGGCTCTCTTTATCTCAAATTAAAATTAATCTCTTAATCGGTTTTTTCGAGATTTCTGATAAACTTTTTTTCTGTATCTTCAAAACTGACTTGACAGATAAAAACTTCCTGCTCAGTCATGCTCAAGTTCCGCAACCAATTGCTGAGAGCGCAGGCCATGAGGTAATAAAGTAATTTGTCTGCCATCCTCTGTTTTATCTAAAAGGACTGTCAAATAATCGCTCAAAAGGCTATCGTCTAAGAGCTCTCCCCACTCAATCACTGTTACGCCATCTCCAAAAAGAAAATCATCCAGATCAATAGAATCAGGATCATCACCAATTCGATAGACATCCAAATGATAAAGTGGCAGCCTTCCCTCATATTCACGAACAATCGTATAGGTTGGACTATTAATCATCTGCTTAATCCCCAAACCTTTGGCAATTCCTTTTGTCAGAGTGGTTTTCCCAGATCCTAAATCGCCTGTCAGAACAAGAACGTCTTGAGCTTGTAGTTTTTGACCAATTCTCTGTCCAAGAGCCATTAGCTGATTTTCATTTTGGCTATAAAACATAAAAGTATTATATCAAAATCTTTTATTACTTCCAACTATTTTCAAAAAATGAAAAAATTTCGCTTTGGACAGTAAAAATAGGAGCTCAGCTTTATCTGAGCCCCTAATATGCAAATAAAATTTTTAATTACAAAACAGCTAAACTGATAAAGTTCAAGATGAAAAGAACATCAAGCACCCAAATAATAGGATGAATATCCTTGGCTTCCTTTTTAATCAATTTAGAGAAGGTATAAAAGAGAAAACCAGTTGCAATTCCTTGTGTAATACTGTAAGCAAGCCCCATAAAAACAGTTGCAAAAAAGGCTGGAATGGCTTGGCTCATGTCAGACCACTCAATGTCTTTGAGACTTGATAGCATCATAATACCGACAATTAAAAGTACTGCTGCTGTTGCCTGCGTTGGAACAATAGCAAGAAGAGGACTGAAAAAACTTGATACAGCAAAAAGAAGCGCAACGACAACCGCTGTCAGACCCGTACGGCCTCCGGCACCAATACCAGCGGCAGATTCAACAAAAGTCGTCACATTTGAGGTACCCGCAACTGCTCCAACCGTTGTTCCCACCATGTCTGAAAACAGAGCCTTATCCATTTTATTTTGCAGACCAGATGATGTTGATTCACTAGTTACATCAAAAATACCAGCTTTAGCTCCTGTACCAATGAGAGTACCAACATTATCAAAAATATCAGTCAAGGAGAAGGCTAAGATGGCCATTAAGGTCTCAGGCAAACGAGACGTATTGGAAATCAAAGAACCCAATCCTTTTGATCCCAAAGCTTGACCAAAGATCGTGCCTAAATCATTAAAGGCAGCTCCTAGATGATTACTTGCAAAGTCGATTTTAGTGATATCAACCACATGGATGAGAATTCCAAGCACAGTCGTTGCTAAGATAGAAAGGATAATCCCTCCCTTAATCCCTTTGACAACAAAGAAAATAGTAATCGCAAGACCAACAAGAGCCAAGAGGACAGCCGGATTGTTAAAATCAACCAATCCAGGAACAGCAGATGCATTGGCTGAGATCGTTGCATTCGCCTTATCTGCTCCTTCTCCAACCACTGTATAGGTATGAGGGTCAATCGTGAATTTCAAAAATCCCGCATTCTTAATTCCAACATAGGCCAAGAAAATCCCGATCCCAGCTGAAATAGCAGAGCGAAGAGCGGTCGGAATCGATTCGATGATCATCTTCCGAACATTTGTCAATGTGATAATCAATGAGATCACACCACAAATGAAGACCATTCCCAAAGCTTCCTGCCATGAGTAGCCCATACCAAATACAACGGTAAAGGTAAAGAAGGCATTCAAGCCCATCCCAGGTGCTTGTGCATAAGGTAAATTGGCATAAAAAGCCATCATCAAGGTTCCGACAACGGATCCAATAATCGTTGCAAGGAAGACCCCTTGAGCTGGCATACCTGTTTGTGACAACATTTGAGGGTTTACGAAGAGGATATAACTCATCGCAAAAAAGGTTGTCAAACCAGCAAGAACCTCTGTTCGAACAGTGGTTCCATGTTCTGAAAGTTTAAAAAACTTATCCATTTCAGAATAAACTCCTTTTTCATCATTCTCGCTCCCAATCAATTTGCGAACGTTATTTCTATTTTACCAAAAGATCTTTCGCCTTTCAAGAAATCCTACTTCTCTTCTCGATTTTTGAGCGCTTTTCCGATTTTTCTGATATAATGGTCTCATTCTTCTCGAAAGGAACTGAAATATGCATAAAAAGATGATCGCTCTAGATCTAGACGGCACTCTCTTGAATTCCGAAAGCAAATTGAGCGACTTTACCATTGAGACCATTAAAAAAATTAGTGCTCTTGGCCATAAAGTCATTATTACAACAGGCCGCCCCTACCGTATGGCACACACCTACTACAAACAACTAGAGCTAGATACTCCGATGATCAATTTTAACGGCTCCCTTACGCATCTCCCAGAGAAAAAATGGGTGGATGAACAATGTTTGACTTTAGATAAAAAATACCTGCTAGATATGGTCGCTAACCGAGACACCATCCAAGCGGACTTTATAGCAGGCGAATACCGCAATAAATTCTTTATTACCGATCCAAATGAGCACGTTGCAGACCCTAAATTATTCGGTATTGAATCTTTCCAACCAGAAAATCAATTCAATCCCGAGCGGGTAACGAGCGACCCAAACTGTATCCTCTTTCAAACGAAAGCGGAAGACAAATATGCTCTGGCAGATGAAATGAATCGCCATTATGATTACAATCTGTCTATCAATACTTGGGGTGGTCCCTTAAATATTCTGGAATGCAATCCAAAAAATGTGACCAAAGCTTCTGCTCTGACCTACCTTCTAGATAAACTCAATATGGATCAGAAGGATTTGATTGCCTTTGGAGACGAGCACAACGATACCGACATGCTAGCTCTCGCTGGTCATGGATACGCCATGAAAAATGCCAGCTCCGTCCTTCTCCCTTATGCAGACTCCGTCACAGATTTCACGAATAACGAAGATGGTGTCGCGCGCCAACTCATTCAATTATTCTTATAAAACTAACAGACATGAGTTATCCCCTCATGTCTTTTTCTGCGCCAAATCCTTAATCGGTTAATCAATACCGCCCTTTTTTTCCATTTTTTTCATTGCCTCGTCATCTAGTTTGTGATATTATTAACATAGTTATTAAAGAAGCGCTTTCAAAAATTCTAAACCGCTTCTCGTTCACTTAAGGAGGAACAAAATGAAAGCTGTTGTTGTAAATCCAGAAGGTACTGGTGTTGAAATCGTTGCAAACAAAGACATGCGTCCACTTGAAACAGGGGAAGCTCTTGTTCAAATCGAATACTGTGGTGTCTGCCACACTGACTTGCACGTTGCTCACGGAGACTTCGGTAAAGTTCCAGGCCGTGTTCTTGGACACGAAGGAATCGGTATTGTTAAAGAAGTTGCTCCAGATGTTAAGAGCCTAAAGGTTGGGGATCGTGTCAGTGTCGCATGGTTCTTCGAAGGATGTGGAACTTGTGAATACTGTACAACTGGTCGTGAAACTCTTTGCCGTACTGTAAAAAATGCTGGTTACTCTGTTGATGGAGGAATGGCTGAACAATGTATCGTTACTGCAGATTACGCAAAGCTATCAAAGAAGCCAAAGCTGAACCAGGACAATGGATCGTTATCTATGGAGCTGGTGGACTAGGAAACTTGGCTGTTCAATATGCTAAGAAAGTCTTCAACGCACATGTCATCGCTGTCGATATCAACAATGATAAACTAGAATTGGCGAAAGAAGTTGGTGCAGACTTTGTCATCAACGGTCGCGAAGTCGAAGATGTCCCAGGATTGATCCAAGAAAAAACAAATGGTGGAGCTCACTCTGCTGTCGTAACAGCTGTTTCTAAAGTAGCTTTCAACCAAGCAGTAGATTCTGTTCGTGCAGGTGGCCGCGTGGTCGCAGTTGGTCTTCCTTCTGAAATGATGGACCTCAGCATTGTGAAAACTGTATTAGATGGTATCCAAGTCATTGGTTCTCTTGTAGGAACTCGTAAAGACTTGGAAGAAGCTTTCCAATTTGGTGCAGAAGGCTTGGTAGTCCCTGTCGTTCAAAAACGTCCAGTAGAAGATGCTGTCAAAGTCTTTGACGAAATGGAAGCCGGAACCATTCAAGGACGTATGGTACTTGACTTTACAAACTAAACAACTGAACCTACAGGACTAGCCCAACTGGGCTGGTCTTTTTTTAGTACTCTTAATAGATCCATCAACCAGTTTGTTATATTTTTATTTTACTTGTTTGATTCCTGACTGATTTTCCACAATTTCATAACTAACCTTCGCTTACAAACTATAGCATATATAGCGCTGTTTTCATGGAATCATTTAGCGATAAACCAGTAGGAATAGGTGCTCTATAGGGATAAATTAATATAACAAAGATCCTCTTTTACCTGTAAATTTTGATAGAAAAATTGACTTAAGTGTGGAAACGATTTATAATAAAGTAGCTTAAAGTTTTCTTAAACTGAAAGTCAAACAAATTTTATAAGGAGGAATGTCAATAATGAGTATTGGTATCATTATTGCTAGCCACGGTGAATTTGCAGCTGGAATCCACCAATCCGGCTCGATGATCTTTGGGGATCAAGAGAAAGTTCAAGTGGTTACGTTCATGCCAAGCGAAGGCCCGGATGATCTCTATGCTAAATTTAATGCAGCTGTTGCCGCATTTGATGCAGAAGATGAAGTCTTGGTTTTGGCTGACCTTTGGAGTGGTTCTCCATTTAACCAAGCAAGTCGCGTCATGGGAGAAAATCCAGATCGTAAATTTGCGATCATCACAGGATTGAACCTTCCGATGTTGATTCAAGCTTATACAGAGCGTTTGATGGATGCAAATGCCGGCGTTGATCAAGTCGCTGCAAACATCATCAAGGAAGCTAAAGACGGTGTCAAAGCCCTTCCAGAAGAATTGAATCCTGTCGAAGAAGCTAGTACAGCCGCTGCTGCTCCTGTAGCCCAAGCTGCGATTCCAGAAGGAACGGTTATCGGAGATGGAAAACTCAAGATTAACCTTGCCCGCTTAGATACACGTCTTCTTCATGGACAAGTCGCAACTGCTTGGACACCTGATTCAAAAGCCGATCGGATCATTGTTGCTTCAGATTCTGTTGCCAAAGATGAACTCCGTAAGGAATTGATCAAACAAGCGGCACCAAATGGTGTGAAAGCAAACGTTGTCCCAATTCAAAAATTGATCGACGTTGCAAAAGATCCACGTTTTGGAAATACCCATGCTTTGATCTTATTTGAAACACCTCAAGATGCTCTTCGCGCCATCGAAGGTGGTGTTCCGATTAAAACCTTGAACGTTGGTTCAATGGCCCACTCAACTGGTAAAACCATGGTTAACAATGTGTTGTCAATGGATAAAGATGACGTGGCTACATTTGAAAAAATGCGTGATCTTGGAGTAGAATTTGACGTCCGTAAAGTGCCAAATGACTCTAAGAAAGATTTGTTTGACTTAATTAACAAAGCTAACGTTCAATAATCGATTACTTACGAAAGGATTTTAAACATGTCTATTATTTCTATGGTATTAGTGGTCGTTGTTGCCTTCTTAGCAGGTCTTGAAGGTATCCTTGACCAATTCCAATTCCACCAACCCCTTGTTGCTTGTACCTTAATCGGTTTGGTAACAGGTAATTTGACTGCTGGCATTATGCTTGGTGGTTCACTTCAATTTATTGCACTTGGCTGGGCAAACATTGGTGCCGCAGTTGCACCCGATGCTGCCCTTGCATCTGTCGCTGCTGCCATCATCATGGTACTTGGGGGAGACTTCAGTGCAAAAGGAATCGCTGTCGCTCAAGGTGTCGCTATTCCACTTGCAGTTGCTGGTCTTTTCTTGACCATGATCGTCCGTACCCTTTCCGTTGGTTTGGTTCACACTGCCGACGCTGCTGCTAGAAAAGGGGATATCAAAGGTGTAGAACGCGCTCACTTTGTGGCCCTTCTTCTTCAAGGTCTTCGTATCGCCATTCCTGCAGCCCTCTTGTTGATGATTCCTGCTGAAACTGTCAAAACTGCTCTTGAACAAATGCCAAAATGGCTCTCTGATGGAATGCAAATCGGTGGTGGTATGGTTGTAGCCGTTGGTTATGCCATGGTTATCAACATGATGGCGAGCCGTGAAGTATGGCCATTCTTTGCCATTGGTTTTGCTCTTGCAGCCGTTAGCCAATTAACTTTGATCGCTCTTGGAGCAATTGGTGTTGCCCTTGCCTTGATCTACCTTACTCTTTCTAAGAAAGGTGGCAATGGAGGTGGCGGAGCCGCTACTTCTAACGATCCAATTGGCGACATTCTCGAAGACTATTAAGAAAGGTGTGACACTATCATGACTGAAAAATTACAATTATCTAAATCAGATCGTCAAAAAGTTTGGTGGCGTTCAACCTTCTTGCAAGGTTCTTGGAACTATGAACGGATGCAAAACTTGGGTTGGGCATACTCATTGATCCCAGCTATCAAAAAACTCTACACAAAGAAAGAAGACCAAGCGGCTGCTCTTGAGCGTCACATGGAATTCTTTAACACTCACCCATACGTTGCCGCTCCTATCATCGGGGTAACACTTGCTCTTGAAGAAGAAAGAGCAAACGGTGCCGCTATTGACGATGCTGCCATCCAAGGGGTTAAAATTGGTATGATGGGTCCTTTGGCGGGTATCGGAGATCCAGTCTTCTGGTTTACAGTACGTCCTATCCTTGGTGCCCTTGGTGCATCACTTGCTGCGTCTGGTAACATCCTTGGCCCACTCATCTTCTTTATCGCATGGAATGCGATTCGTATGGCCTTCTTGTGGTACACGCAAGAACTTGGCTACAAAGCAGGTTCTGAAATTACCAAAGATATGTCTGGTGGGATCTTGCAAGACATCACTAAAGGGGCTTCTATCCTTGGGATGTTCATCCTCGCTGTCTTGGTAGAACGTTGGGTATCTATTAAATTCATCTTTAATGTTTCTTCTGTCAAATTAAACGACAAAGCTTATATCCACTGGGATAAACTTCCTGAAGGTTTCAAAGGAATCCAAGAAGCCTTCGCTCAAGTTGGTTCAGGCCTATCTCAAACACCTGAAAAAGTTACAACTTTCCAACAAAACTTGGATTCATTGATTCCTGGTTTGATGGGATTGCTTCTTACTTTCGCTTGTATGTGGTTGTTGAAGAAAAAAGTATCTCCAATCACCATCATCATCGCTCTCTTTGTAATCGGTGTATTAGCACACGTTGCTGGCTTGATGTAAGCAAAGATCAACTAAAAAGAAGGTTTCGGCCTTCTTTTTATTATGATATAATGGAGTGAACAGCAATACAGGAGGATCTCATGGCTCAATCATTGAATAAAACCGTTGAATTCCATACTACAGGGGTTTCTTACCTTGGAGTGGGGGGAAAGGTTGGAAAAATCCTAGTCGGGAATGCCGCTTTTGAATTTTATGCGGATGCAAATGTAGAAGACTACATCCAAATTCCCTGGCAAGAAATTGAACAAATCGGAGCCAATGTATCCGGACGTAAAATTAGCCGCCATTTTGAAATCTATACCAGAGAATCAAAATTTCTCTTTGCTTCAAAAGACTCTGGAAAAATTTTAAAGATTGCTCGGGAACATCTAGGAAATGATAAAATTGTCAAACTTCCTACGTTGATCCAAATCATCACGGCTAAAATTAAAAATCTATTTGCAAAATAGGATCTTTTCTTGTATAATAGACGCAAACGGATAAGTAAGTTAAGAGGTTCTTTCAGAAAGTCTGCGGTTGCTGCGAGCAGATAGAAATCTTAATTGAAATTCTACCGTTTCTTTAAAATACAATATCGAATCAAGTGCACACCTGTGAAGTTGGATGGAACCGTGGCTCTGCCACTCCAACACTCTAACAGGTGTGTTTTTTGTTAAAGGAGAAGCTATGTTAGATATTAAACGGATTCGTACAGACTTTGATGCGGTTGCTAAAAAATTGGCAACACGTGGCGTAGATGCAGCTATTTTGAATGAAATGAAAGAAATCGATGCCAAACGTCGAGATATCTTAGTCAAAGTAGAAAATCTCAAAGCAGAGCGTAACACTGTATCTGCTGAAATCGCACAAGCTAAACGCAACAAGGAAAATGCAGATGATAAGATTGCTGCCATGCAAACCCTCTCTGCAGAGGTCAAAGCATTGGATACAGAATTAGCTGAAATCGATGCAAAATTAACTGAATTCACTACTACCCTTCCAAACATCCCTGCTGATAGTGTCCCTGTTGGAGCGGATGAGGATGACAACGTTGAGGTTCGCCGTTGGGGAACACCTCGCGAATTTGGCTTTGAACCAAAAGCTCACTGGGATTTAGGTGAAGACCTTGATATCCTTGACTGGGAACGCGGGGCTAAAGTCACTGGTGCTCGTTTCCTCTTCTACAAAGGACTTGGAGCTCGCTTAGAACGCGCTATCTACAACTTTATGTTGGACGAACATGGCAAGGAAGGCTACACTGAAGTCATCCCTCCTTACATGGTCAACCATGATTCTATGTTTGGTACTGGTCAGTATCCAAAATTCAAGGAAGATACTTTTGAACTTAGCGATACCAATTATGTCCTCATTCCAACAGCTGAAGTTCCTTTGACAAACTACTATCGCGATGAAATTCTTGATGGGAAAGATCTTCCAATCTACTTCACCGCTATGAGTCCATCTTTCCGTTCAGAAGCTGGTTCAGCTGGTCGTGATACTCGTGGCTTGATCCGTTTGCACCAATTCCATAAGGTTGAAATGGTGAAATTTGCCAAACCAGAAGAATCATATGATGAATTGGAAAAAATGGTTGTCAATGCTGAAAATATCCTTCAAAAACTCAACCTTCCATACCGTGTGGTAGCTCTCTCAACGGGAGACATGGGCTTCTCAGCTGCCAAGACTTATGACTTGGAAGTATGGATTCCAGCGCAAAACACCTACCGTGAAATCTCAAGCTGTTCCAATACAGAAGATTTCCAAGCTCGCCGTGCGCAAATCCGCTACCGTGATGAAGCAGATGGCAAGGTAAAACTCCTTCACACTTTGAACGGTTCTGGATTGGCTGTCGGACGTACCGTCGCTGCTATTCTTGAAAACTACCAAAACGAAGACGGTTCTGTGACCATTCCAGAAGTCCTTCGCCCATACATGGGTGGCGCAGAAGTCATCGCACCAAAATAAAGTTTAAAAAAACTGAGTCTTGCAAATTGCAAGCTCAGTTTTTTAATATTTACGAAAACGTTGGTAGCGTTGCTCTAGAAGCTCTTCGAGAGGTAAAGCTTGTAAAACCTTTAACTCTTCCTGTAATTCCTTCTTCACTTGAGCCAGTAGTTCTCCATTTGAAAATCCATGCTCGGGAATCACCTTATCGACAATTTCCATATTTAACAATTCGTGAGAAGTAATCTTCATCAACTCTGCTGCTTCCATGGCACGACTTCCATCTTTCCAAAGAATAGAGGCGAAACCTTCTGGACTCAAGACTGCATAGATAGAGTTCTCAAGCATCCAGACCTTATCTGCTACAGCAAGAGCCAAGGCACCACCAGAACCACCTTCTCCGATGATAATCGCGATAATCGGCACTTTTAAATCACTCATTTCCATAAGGTTACGGGCAATGGCTTCACCTTGTCCTCGTTCTTCAGCACCAACACCAGGATAAGCACCCGCTGTATTGATAAAGGTCACAACTGGACGGCCAAATTTCTCTGCTTGCTTCATGAGGCGCAAAGCTTTTCGATAGCCTTCTGGATGGGGTTGCCCAAAATTACGTTTGAGATTATCTTGAAGATTTTTTCCTTTTTGGATTCCAACGACTGTAATGGTTTGATCACCTAAGCGTCCAATCCCACCAATCACTGCACCATCATCACGGAAGTTTCGATCTCCATGTAATTCGATAAAATCATCAAAGATTCCTTGAGCAAAATCAAGCGCAGTCAATCTTCCTTGATCACGTGCCTCTTTTATAATCTGTGTTATTTTACTCATGTTTACCTCCATGAAGGGCCAATAATTGTCCAACTGTTGCTCGGATTTGGCTTCTCTCCACGATCAAGTCTACAAATCCATGTTCTTGTAGAAATTCTGCTTTTTGGAAATCATCTGGCAATTTTTCACGCACAGTTGATTCAATCACGCGCCGACCGGCAAACCCAACCAAGGCTTGACTCTCTGCCATGATAATATCACCTTCCATAGCAAATGAAGCCGTCACCCCACCGGTTGTTGGATCTGTCAATACCGTCAAATAAAATAATTTTTCTTTAGAATGACGTTGAACAGCCGCAGAAATTTTTGCCATTTGCATCAAACTCACGATACCTTCTTGCATCCGAGCGCCACCGGAAGCAGTAAAGAGAACAACTGGCAATTTTTCTTTTGTCGCAAATTCAAATAAACGAGTAATTTTTTCGCCTACTACAGAACCCATTGAAGCCATGATAAAGTTGGAATCCATGATCCCAAGAGCAACTTTTTGGCCTTTAATCAAGGCAGTTCCAGTTAGCACAGCTTCATCCAGCCCTGTCATTTCCCGCACTGCTGCTAGTTTCTTCTTATAATTTGGGAAATTCAAAGGATCTGTTGTTTCGATTCCTGTAAACATTTCTTCAAAGCTAGCTGGATCCACTGTCAGCGCCAAGCGTTCTTTAGCAGAAATACGGAAGGTATAGCCACAATTCGGGCATACTCGTTCACTACCTAAATCCTTTTGGTAAATGGTATGTTTACAACCTGGGCATTGTGAAAATAGTTCATCAGGAACTTCAGGTTTTGGCTGAGGCTCCTTCCAGGCTGACCTATTCGGATTGATCCGAATATATTTATCTTTTTTAGAAAATAATGCCATTACTTACTCCTTATAATATGCTACAGTATCTGCAGCATTACTATAAAAGCCTGAAACTGTGAAGATGATGTTCATACTTCCCTCACAAGTCCAGGCTTTTTCATCATTCCTTATTATAATTTGGAAGGAATTGTTCCATCAAAAATGCAGTGTCATAATCACCAGCGATCACATGTGAATCTGAAATCAAATCCAACTGGAAACTGCTATTGGTTGTGACACCATCGATTTCCAACTCATAAAGAGCACGCTGCATTTTCATCAGTGCATCAAAGCGATTTTCACCATGGACAATGATCTTAGCAATCATACTATCATAGTATGGTGGAATCGTATAACCAGGATACACAGCAGAATCCACACGCAAGCCAACCCCACCACTTGGAAGATAGAGATTAGTGATCTTACCTGGGCTTGGTGCAAAGTTAAAGGAAGGATTTTCCGCATTGATCCGGCATTCAATCGCATGGCCTTTAATGACAATATCCTCTTGAGTAACGGATAATTCTTGGCCAGCTGCGATTTTAATCTGTTCCTTAACGATATCAACTCCTGTTACAAATTCCGTGACAGGATGCTCCACTTGCACACGGGTATTCATTTCCATAAAGTAGAACTCACCCTTGCCTTCATCATACAAGAATTCAATCGTTCCAGCATTCTCGTACCCAACTGATTCAGCTGCCCGAACAGCAGCAGAACCAATGCGATTACGAAGCGTTTTTCCAATAGCAATCGAAGGGGATTCTTCTAGAACTTTTTGGTTATTTCGTTGAAGAGAACAATCGCGTTCACCTAAGTGAATAACATGTCCATGCTGATCCGCTAAAATCTGTACTTCAATGTGGCGTGCCGGATAAATCACCCGCTCCATATACATGGCACCATTCCCAAAAGCAGCTTGAGCTTCTGAGGAAGCAGATTCAAAAGCAGCAACCAAATCTTCTGGTTTTTCAACCTTCCGAATTCCTTTACCACCGCCTCCTGCAGATGCTTTCAACATCACAGGGTAACCAATACGCTCTGCAATCTCGAGGGCTTCTTCAGCAGTATACACTTCACCATCTGATCCAGGAATAACAGGTACTCCTGCTTTGATCATCTGTTTACGAGCATTAATCTTATCCCCCATCAAATCCATGACTTTAGCAGAAGGACCAATAAATTTAATGCCCACTTCCTCACACATGGTCGCAAATTTTGAGTTTTCACTTAAAAATCCAAAACCAGGATGGATAGCTTCTGCTCCTGTTAGAACAGCTGCAGACAAGACAGCACTCATATTCAAATAAGATTCTGTTGATTTAGCAGGTCCAATACAGACTGCTTCATCCGCTAGTAAGGTATGCAAGGCTTCTTTATCAGCAGTAGAATACACCGCAACCGTCTCGATGCCAAGTTCACGAGCCGCACGAATAATGCGAACTGCAATCTCACCACGATTGGCGATTAAGATCTTACGAAACATAGATAGGCCTTTCTTAATTTCCAATTGCAAACGTAAGCGTTCCTGAAGCTGCAAGCTTACCGTCTACCTCTGCTTTCGCTTCAACAACAGCAATGGTTCCACGACGTTTGACAAAAGTAGCTGTCATCACCAGTTGATCTCCTGGAACGACTTGTTTTTTAAACTTCACCTTGTCCATCCCTGCATAAAAGACTAATTTCCCTTTATTTTCAGGTTTTGACAACTCTAGTACACCTGCTGTTTGTGCCAAAGCTTCCATGATGAGAACACCTGGCATAACAGGATATTGTGGAAAATGTCCATTAAAAAATGGTTCATTAATTGTCACGTTCTTAATGGCAACAATCGTATCTTCGCTTGTTTCCAATACGCGATCCACCAAAAGCATTGGGTAACGATGCGGCAAAGCCTCACGAATAGCATTAATATCAATTGTCATTTGATTCGAACCAATCCTTTTCCAAATTCAACCATTTCTTCATTCGTTACCAAAATTTCAGTGACTACCCCATCTTTAGGTGCTGGGACTTCATTCATCACTTTCATGGCTTCGATAATCAAGAGTGTTTGACCCTTAGTGACCTTATCTCCTACAGATACAAAGGCTGGTTTATCCGGAGCTGGCGACAAGTAAGCCACCCCAACCAATGGACTTTCAACCACATCACCTTCTGCAGCCTGAGCTGGAGCAGCAACTGGTTCAGCCGCTACAGCTGGAGTTGCTGGTGCTTCAACAACAGGGGCTACTACAGGAGTTTGAGGAGTTGCTACCACTTCAACTGCAGGAGCAACCGGTGTAGCCGCAACTGAACTCGTTTGGTTTTTACTCAAATTCAATTCTTCGCCATTATTTTTATATGAGAATTCACGCAAAGTTGACGCATCAAATTGAGCCAACAAATCTTTGATTTCAGAAATATTCATGAATTAACCCTCCCAACGTTTAAAGGCCAGAACAGCATTGTGTCCTCCAAAACCAAAGGTATTTGAGATAGCATACTGAATATCCGCTTCTTGACCTTCACCATAAACAACGTTTGCTTCGATATAGTCAGACAATTCTTTGGTACCAGCAGTTTTTGGTACAAAGCTGTGACGAATCGCTTCGATGGTAGCAATCGCTTCAACCGCACCAGCAGCACCAAGCAAGTGTCCTGTAAATGATTTAGTAGATGATACAGGAACTTCTTTACCAAGTACAGAAACAATAGCTCCGCTTTCACCTTTCTCATTGGCAGGTGTAGAGGTACCATGGGCATTGACATAGTCAACATCTTCAGGCTTGATACCAGCTTCATTGATCGCTAATTTAATCGCTTTAGCAGCTCCTGAACCATCTGGAGTTGGTGTTGTCATGTGGTAAGCATCACAGTTTGATCCGTAACCAACAATCTCAGCTAAAATATTAGCACCACGTTTTTGGGCATGTTCCAAACTTTCGATGACAAGAACCCCTGCACCTTCCCCCATCACAAAACCATTACGGTCTTTGTCAAATGGAATAGAGGAACGTTCTGGGTCTTCCGTTGTAGAAAGAGCTGTAAGGGCATTAAAACCACCAATACCAATCTTGGTAATAGAAGCTTCA
>OLQI01001575.1_pt1 | contig 14050 bp, 10 predicted proteins | sample 1672171 | NCBI WGS metagenome assembly OLQI01 (sample SAMEA3136655, study PRJEB25190) | human gut metagenome
CACCTTCCGCAATCGAAGAAGCGGGGATCCGGGGCGCCGGATCCCCGTCTGGCAGGCTAATGCGAGCGCTCGGTCGGCTTGAGGGGCAGGAACTTGAGGCCCACGAGGAGCATCAACGCCCCCAGCCCGAAGACGCCCAGCACGATCCCGAATTCCATCGGCGTCGGCCAGTACACCATGCCCTGGTAGGCGCCCGCCATGCCCGACGTCCAGTCGGTCACCGTGTACTGCGTCATGGGACCGGCGTAGTCCAGGTTCGGAATCTGGAACCCGCCCACCAGCAGCTGCACGCGCTTGCAGAAGATACCAGCGATAGCCAGCAGCGACGCGACCACGATGAGCGGGTTCGTGCGCAGCTTCGGAGTAAAGGCGATCACGGCGGTGGCGGCGCAGCCCAGCACCTCGATCCAGAAGAAGGGCGCCAGCGCTCCGGTGGTCAGCATGGCCACGATATCGGCTCCCGACCCGGCCGGGAAGCCCTCGGTGAGCAGGTCGCAGCCGAAAAAGTACAGGTCCACGCATACGAACACGCCGAGGAGCTTGAGCATCTTGACGACGTGTTTCTGGTCGAGCTCCAAATAGCCCGCCTTGCGCAGCGCGATGACCACGACGAGCACGAGCGCCACGCCGCACACCAGCGCCGAGGACACGAACCACGGGGCCAGAAGGGCGGTGTGCCACATCTCGCGACCCTGCTGCAGCCCGAAGATCCATGCGGTCACGCTGTGCACGAGGATGGCCGTGATCAGCGCGATGGTGGAGATCACGCGCAGCGATACGGCCGAGCCCTTGCCCGACTCGTAGCGCAGCATGGCCCACAAATACACGATGGAAAGGACGAGGTACGTTGCCAGCACCGCGATGTCCCACATGAGCGGCGAACCCAGGTTCGAGTACGCGAACAGCTCCCACAGGCGCAGCGGCTGGCCGAGATCCACGACCACGAACCCGACGGCCAGCACCGTGCAGCAGATCGAGGTCCATACGGCCACCTTCGAGATGCCGCCGAACCCCTCGACCCCCAGCACGCGCGGCGCGCTCGAGATGATCAGCCCGCCGGCCGACAGGCCCACCAGGAACATGAACATGGTGATGTAGAGCCCCCAGGAATCGAAGTTGCGCATGCCCGTCTGCACGAGGCCGCCGGACAGCTGCATGCCCCAGAGTGCCAGCCCCGCGACGGTGAGCACGGCGGCAACCGCGATGCCGATGTTGAGCCCCTTGCCCCCGAATCTGGCAGCAGGAACCTTGGCGGCAGGCGCCGCCGAAGCGTTATCAGTCATGATTGTTCTCCTCTCGCCTTAGACGAGGTAGTAGACAGAGGGTTTGGTGTCCTTCTCGGGAAGCAGTTGCATTGTTTCGCGCTCGCTTATTAGACGCGACACCTCAGAGTCGGGATCATCGAGATCGCCGAAGAATCGAGCTTCGCCAACGCAAGATCGTACGCATTTGGGGTCTTCGCCTTTTGCAACCGCATTGAGACAGAATGTACATTTTTCAACCGTGTGTTTTTGGTGTGGAGCGACGTTCGGATCGCCAACGCGCAAGCCCGTTGCATAGCTCGGCTCCTCCCAATTGAAGGAACGCACGCCGGTGTAAGGACAGGCAGCCATACACATGCGGCAGCCGATGCACTTGTCGTAATCTTGCCGCACTATGCCCGTCTCGATATCTTTATAAGTAGCGCCGACCGGACACACCTTCACGCAGGCCGGGTTCTCGCAGTGCTGACAGGAGACCGGTATATGTCGCATGCTCGCTTGAGGGTATTCGCCGCTTCCCGTGTCGATGAAATCCCCTCCGTCCGTCAGCACACGCGTCCACCAAATTCCATCGGGAACGTCGTTCGACAACTTGCACGACGTCGAACATGTTTGACAACCCATGCAGCGTTGCAAATCGATAACCATTCCATAGTTCATAGAGAGTCTCCTATCCAACCTTCTCGATCTGGCACAAGCAATCGAAGAAACACGTGTTCGAAACAACGTTTCCCGAAGCGATGGAGCTCAGATCGGAATAATGCCCTTCGATGAACGACCATTCTTGCCATCCATGATCGATCAATGCAATTCCGGGACGTGTAGTAGGAGTCACCACGGCCTTGATCACCACGTATCCACGATCGTTATACGCTTTGACTGCATCTCCCGTTTCGATGCCACGCTCTCGCGCATCTTCGACGCTGATCTTCAAATACGGTTCGGGGTCAAGTTCTTGGAGCATGGAAGACGACCACCCGAATTGTGTATGCGCCATGAATTTGGAACGTTCCGACATGAAGACGATAGGATACTTGCCATGAAGCTCGTTTTGGTACCAACCCTCTCGTGGCGGCTCCCAATAGGGCAGACTTTCACGCACTGTATCCCATGGCTGATCGCTTTGAAACGCTGGAGCAGGTGCTTCGCGGAAGAACTGGGCCCTGCCCGTCGCGGTTTTATACACACCCGTCGAGCCACACACCGGCACCTCGTCGGGATACGAGTAGATGCGCTTCTCTTTCTTTAAACGATCCCAAGTGACGCCCATACTGCGTGCAAGATCGTTATCGAGCACCGCTTTCAAAAAATCCTCCCGCGTCATTTGAAATTTATCTTCAAGGCCCATTCCGCACCCGAGCAACGTGGCTATTTCGAAGTCGCCCTTTGCTTCAAACTGGGGTTCGGAAACTTTTTCCATAAGCCTCAAGTAAGGATTCCCGGCCGCCGCTATGGACTCTTCCTCCCACATGAAAGATACGGGAAGTACGACGTCAGCGTATTTTGCCGACTCGCTCATCCATATGTCGGCTACCACCACAAGCTCCATAGCGTCGAACACTTCAAGCCAAGCCTTGCGATCCGGCAAGTTACCGATAGGATTATGCGTCCAGAAGTACATGCTCTTGATCACGGGTTTCTTCGAGTCCGCAGGGCGATTGAACACAAGATCATATACTTCGGACACCAGCACGTTCGACTTCGGCTTCGCGTCGGCGGGCGCTGTGATAGCCGTAGTATTCGGCCCCATGGCTTGCGGCACCGACGAGTCGCCAACCGTCGCTCCCGTGCCAGGCTTTCCCAGCTGACCCGCAACCATCATAAGCGCGTACATGTTCATATATCCCGTATGCCCATTGACCCAGTGGTCTATGCCCAAAGCCGAGAACACCATCGAAGGACCGTCGACATACTCCGAGGCAAGCCATTCGATCATGTCGATGGGAACATCGGTCAGTTCGGATATCTGATCAAACGTCCACTCATCCAAGCGGTCGAGCAGCAAGCTGTATGCCGTGGAAACCTCGACATCTCCGATCTTAAACGAGCCCTCCAAAACAGGATCAACGATTTCAGCTGGCATACCAAGGTTTCCCTGGGCATCGCAAACGAGGATCGCATCGTCTTTGCTCCCTGCCTCCGCTTCGCCAAGATCACTCATGCGAAGGTAGCGAAAGTCTTCTTTCTTCACGAGGAACGGCCCGACCGTGCTAGATTTCAAGAACGTCTCATCCTGTTTTCCATCTCGGATGATCGCCTTCATCATTCCCATCGCAAGCAAACCGTCGCTTCCGGGCCGGATGGGCACGTATGTGTCAGCTTTAGAAGCTGTCGTCGTGAACATCGGATCTATGACGATGAGTTTGGCGCCGTTCTCGCGAGCTTTAGAAATGTGATGGAAAGATATAGTCGCAGCCTCGGACGGGTTGGCTCCCCACACGATTACCTTTTTCGCATTCACCACATCGCGTGATTCAGTCCCCCAATACGTGTATGGCATTTCCAGACCGAGGCAGTTCGTTCCGCAGAAAAAACCTGCTTGATCATAGGCAAGAGGCATCGTCGAAGCGCCCATATAAGCCACGAGACGATCGACGTAGCTCGTCGTAATGTTCGATGACGCTCCCGTCCCCTTGCTGAACAATATGCTCGTATCTCCGTATTCCCTCTGAAGCGACTTCCATGTCGAGCAAACGTAGTCGATCGCCTCGTCCCACCCGATCTGCTCCCATTCTCCAGCACCGCGTGCAGTTCCCTCAATACGTCGAAGGGGGTATTTCACGCGCTCCGGGGAGTACATGCGCTGCAAATTCGAGTAACCTCGCTGACATACACCTTGCAGGTTCTTGTCCTTCATTTGGAATTTCTCAATATTGAAAGCTTTGCCGTCCTTCGCCCAAACGTCAAGAGGACAGGCCATTCCATGACAATTGCTGATGCAAGTAGTGGAATACACCTCGTACTCGGAAGAGTCCGATGAGGTATTGTCATCGTCTTGCGGGGCGCATCCAAGCGCAGCACTTGAGAACGCCGCCGCCCCCGCTACAACTCCGGTGGTTTTTAGAAAGCTCCTGCGCGTGAGTCCGCTATGCGGACTCTTTGTTTCTGACATTTCTCCTCCTCGAAGGTCTGTCAGGATGCCCTCGCGTGCGTTCCGGCGGGTTTCGGCTGCGCAACCGTCTCCAACGAACGCGAACCCTCGACGAACATCCCCCTATGTCCTAACGCAGAATCGGCCAGATCCTTATGTTTGTCATGTTATCATATTGTAATAGTTCAATGCAATTATAAGAACTATTCTATCTAGGGGATAATGAATGCAGGGGATCTTGCAGCTGACACGATGAAGGCGCTCGACAAGCGAGCGCCTTCGCATGGCAAACGGCCGCGACGTTATCGGTTGGCACCGCGCGGGATCCTTCGACTGCGCGGCTTCGCCGCTCCGCTCAGGATGACGAAAGAAAGCCCCGTCTACGAGCTCCACTCGGAGCAGCTAGAGAGCGAGTCGTCAACCCCGTCCCTTCGTCCCGCCGTCCCTCCGCCTTATTCCCCTTTGAACAGCTTGCTCACGTCGAAGCCGTCGGCCAGGCTGCTGGGCGCGAGCAGGATGCCCTTGCCGTCCTTAGCACCCTCGTAGGCCAGGTTCATCGCGCGCAGCTGCATGGCCTTGGGATTCTTGTCGTACACCTCGGCGGCCTCGACGAACATCTCGGAGATGTCCTTCTCCACCTCGGCCAGGATGACGCGCGCGTTGCGCTCGCGCTCGGCCTGGGCCTCCTTCGACAGCGCGTCCTGCAAGCCGCGCGGCACCATGATGTCGCGGATCTCCACGCTCATGACCGTGATCCCCCACTGCTCGCACTTCGCGCCCATGACCTCTTGCAGCTCGCGGTCGATCTGCTTGCGGCGCATCGACAGGTCCGCCAGGTTCAGCTGGCCGATGGCGTCGCGCATGGCGGTCTGAGCCGACCACAGCACCGCCTTCGGGTAGTTCTCCACCTCGAGGCATGCCTTCTCCGCGTCCCACACCATCCAGAAGAGGATGGCGTCCACGTCCACCGGCACCAGGTCGGCCGTCAGCGCCGCCTCGGCCGAGAACGACGAGGTCATCACACGATGGTCGATGTGGATGGCCGTGTACTCCGCGAACGGGACGAGCACGTACAGCCCCGGCCCCGCCACGCGGTTGAAACGGCCGAAGCGCAGCACCGTCACGCGCTCCCACTGCGGCGCGACGCGGATGCAGCAGGCGCACACCAGGCCCGCGGCGACGGCGGCGACCACCGTCCACACCGACAGCCACGGCAGCGTCGCCGCGAACACGATGCCGAACCCCAGCGCGAACATCACGAACGCGAACAGGTACACGCCCGCCCGCGTCGCCTCGTTCGGCTCCAGCTCGGTGGACGCCACCGAGCGGCGGTCGTCGTCCTTGACCTTCGACGTCTTCGATTTCTCGCTTCTCAGGCTGAACTTCATACCCTACCCTTCCAACGTTTCGAGCCGGCTCTCCACGAGGGCCACGATGTCCGCCCGCGGCACGCCCAGCTCGCGGCATTGCTGAATGAACGCGTCCACCAGCGACTCCGCAGCGTTGTCGGCCGTCTCGCTGGCGCTTCGGTACTTGTCGTGGACGAAGGTGCCTCGGCCGCGCTTCGAGACGATGTAGCCGTCCCGCTCGATGTCCTGGTACACCTTGCTCACCGTGTTGTAGTTGATGCCCAGATCCACCGCCATCTCGCGCACGGTGGGAAGCTTGTCGCCCGTCGCGTAGTACCCCGAGGTGATCAGGTAGATCAGACGGTTGCGCAGCTGCAGCCAGATGGGGATGCCGCTGTCGTCGTCGATGGTGATCTGTATGGTTTTGCTCTCAGTCGTCACGCTGTCCTGCAATCATGTCGTCGAAGTCATACCTGCGTTGCCCCCTCATCATATCGCACCGAGCGCGAGGGGCGTGAAGCTCGCGGCGGCCACGATGCAATATCGCAGAAGAAGTCCACCGGCCAGCACGCCCAGCGACGACGTCATCATGGCGGCTCGCGCAGGCAGCAGGCGTACGGCCGCATGCACGGCGAGCGGAACCGCCAGCCCGACCCCGCACACGCCGACCCAGAACGTCGGAGCCAGCGACCCGGCGAGCAAGACCTCGCACGAGGCTCGCGCCGTCTCCGTGTACCCGCTCTGCACGGCCAGAAACGCGATGAGCACGACGGCCTCGACGCAGCCGAGCACCGCGCCCGCGCCCCATGCGACGCGCGACACCTCGCACGACGGCGGCGAGAGCGCCGCGTCGAGCCCCACGATCGTCGCTGCGCCGCACGACAGCGACGACGCCACGAACAGCGTGATCAGCCAGGGCGTATGCCAGAAGTCGATCGACACCATGTCCGACAGCAGCAAGCCCGTGTAGCCCATGACCCCGAGCGCGCACGCGCCGCCGAGCAGGCAGCACGTCCAAAGCGCCGGCCGCGGCACCTCGCTCGCAACCAGCGCCCACACGGCCAGCGCTCCCGACACCGCCGTCAGCAGCGCCACCAGCCACGCACCCACCGACAGCACGGACTGGAACGGGGTGAAGGCCACGAGCCATACACGCTCGACGTTGCCCAGGTCCAGCAGCAGGAACATCCCCGCCAGCGCCATGAGGCAGGGCGCGGCGTAGAAACCCGCTTGGCAGGTGCGCGCCAGCTTCTCGCTGGCGTCGCTTCTGCGCACGGCGTCCCACACGCACGCGCAGGCCGCCGCGAAGAACGCGCCGGCACCCGCCCCCGCGAGGAACAGGTACGCCACGATGTACCAGCCGAATACCACCGCACTCCCCCTACAGCGCCGCCATGCGCCGGCCCGACCGCAGCAGGCGCTCTTCCGTCAGTATATCATAGGATATTAGTTCAAGTGAGAGTGCGCGTGCGTTACCAAACCCGTTGATTCTTGCCACGCTCCTGAACAGGCGATACGCACCATATCCCCTGTTCAGACTCTTGTGAGAACATGGACAAAACCAACCGTTTTGGTAATTTCCCAAGCCCGCAGGACGGCTCAGGCGAAGAACGCGCCGCCCTCTCGGCGGAAGAAGCCTTCGGACACGAGGTCGGCCACAATGGACTCGAACGTGGCCGCATTCACGCCGTCGCGCCCGGCGGCGCGCTCGAAGGCGTCCAGGCGCTCGGCCAGCTCGTCGGCGCCGATGCCCGGCTCGGCCAGCACGACGCGCACGAGCTCGGCGCGCTTCTGCCGCCGCGAGCCCTCGAAGGCCGACTGGCGCGCGTAGTGGGCGCTGCGCCGCGAAGGGTTCGCCACGAGCGTCTTGAGGTGCGCGCCGTAATCGAGCAGCGCGTAGTACCAGGCCCGGGCGTCGTCCTCGGGGCAGGTGGACGCCACGAGCGGCGCCAGCTCGCGGTCGGAAACCTTGTCGCGGTCGGGGAACAGCTCGTGCAGGAACACCGTGCGCACGTTCGTCTCGATGTACACGGAGGGGCGGTTGTAGGCGAACGCCATCACGCCCGCCGCCGTGGCCGGACCGATGCCCGGAAGCGTTTCCAGCTCCTCAGCCGTGTCGGGCAGCAGCCCTCCCCGCTCGGCCGAACACGTCTCGGCCGCCCGCTTGAGCGCAAGCGCACGGCGGTTGTACCCCAGCCCCTGCCACTGCGCCAGCACGTCGGCCGTGCCTGCGGCCGCCAGGGAGTCGATGGTGGGAAACAGCGACAGGAAGCGCGTCCAGTGCTTCTCGACGCGAGCCACCTGAGTCTGCTGCAGCATGACCTCGCTCACCAGCACGGCGTACGGGTCGTCGATGTAACGCCAGGGCAGGTCGCGATGCAGCCGAGCGCCCTCGCGGCGCACAAGCTCCACGAACTCGTCGCGCCCGAGCGCCTCGGACGGCCACGCAACCGAGCCGGAACCCGCTATGCGCACGATTCGCACGCGCTCGCGTCGTCGGCTTCGGGAGCTTCCGCGGCAATGCGCGGCGTGGGCGCGGCGCAATGCGCAGCGCAGCGGACGGCGGCCGGAACCGCGTCTGCGTCCTTCGCCTTCGCCATAGCGGCTTCCACCACCGGATGCGACGCCCCCTGCTCGATGAGGTCCTTGAGCGTGATAGCGCCGAAGTAGGCGTTCAGCAGCCGATCGGCTCCCTGCCACAGCTTGTTGTAGGCGCAGTCCTTCTGTTTGTCGCAGTAAGCGGGATCCATCACGCACAGCGAGATGCTCACCGGCCCCTGAACCGCCTCGAGCACTTCCAGCAGGGTCACGGCGGCCGGATCGCAGTTGAGCGCGAGCCCGCCGCGGGCTCCGCGTACCGTCTTGATGAGCCCGCCCTTCACCAGGTCGTGCTGGATGCTGCGCGCGAAGGCGTAGGGAATGTCCTCCTGCTCGGCGATGTCGGACACCGAAACGTAGGCCTCCCCGCTCTTGTAGGCGGCCCTCAGTATCCGGCAAGCATAGTCGCAGCGGCGCGTGACGTCCATCAGTTCCCCTCTTCTCTATCGAGCAGGTCTTCCAGATGCTCCAGCTCGCGCCTGAAGTCGCTGACGACCGCCTCCTCGAGTGCGCGGTACTCGTCGGAATCGAGCGGCTGGTAGGCCGCCAGCTTGTCGTACAGGTTGTCCGCCGTCACCGGCAGGTAGCGGCGCGCGACGAGGCTGGCCTTGTAAGCCTCCTCGATGGCCTCGCGTGCGGCCATGTACATATCGTAGCGCGGCATCTGCGCTGAATAGCGCACAAGCGATGCACGGTCGATGCCGCGCAGGGACGGATGCTCGCGGGCTATCTCCATCCAGATGTCGTCGCGCTCGGACACCGTGGGAAAGTCGATGTCGATCACCGACAGCGGCTCCAGGAGGTCGAAGAAGAACGGGTCGATCTCCCCCGCCTCGGACGAGGAGGCCAGCACGAACACGTCGGGGTTCTCCACCGCCGAGCGGATGAGGCTGATGGCCTCGCGCGCGCCCCGCGACAGGCTGGCCATGATGAACCCGCCCAGATCGTCGCCGGCCGACTCCACCATGGGCGACATCCACAGATCCAAGTCCTCCAGCATGAGCACGCCAGCGCCCTCGAAGGCGTTGCGCGCCGCGTTGAGCTTCGGCTGGCGGTCGGCCTGCGCCATGACGCACAGCACCGGCATCCCCTGAAGGTTCTCCTCCATGTGCATGCGGATGGCCGGCAGCCCCAGCTCGCCCAGCGTGGCCGCCATGAATCGGTTCGCGTCCTCGCGCGCCGGAGAACGGAACAGCAGCGCGTCGGAGGCCGGCATGCGGTCCAAGCCGTGGCGCGCGTTCAGCAGCTCCACCAGCTCTTGGAAGCGCTCGTCGTGCTGCATGCCCACCCCGAAGTCGCGCATGAGCTTCACGGTCTCGTCGTAGCCCACGAGCTCGCGATACGTTATGTTCTCGAGGGACGACACCACCGCATGAGCGTCGGCATCGTCGCCGCATGCCTGGATGGCCTCGGCGAGCGACTTCTGCACCTCGGAGACGGACGGAGCCTTTTCGCCCTCCTCGCCGCCCTCGTCCGCCGCGGCGCTCTGAGCGGCCTGCGGCGCAGCCTCGGCGACGCACGCCGAAGACGGCTCGGTGACGTGCTCCACCCGCATGAGGCGCGCGGCATCGAAGCCCAGGAAGTCCTGGGAGATCATGTCGGTCATGTCCTCCAGGTCCTCACGCGAAAGGCCGTACTCCTCCAGCTTGTCGAGCGCGAGGCTCTGCAGCTGCTCGGCGCAAGCCGCGGCCTCGTCCGAGGACAGGTAGGGCTCGAGGCGCTCGAACGCGTATTCGGCGATGGAGCGCTCCTTGAGCTTGCAGGCCAGCTGCCAGGCCTGCTTCAGGCCCTCGAGCGCCGCTTCGTCGACGGCGGAGCCTTCGCCGTGCTGCGCGCGCTCGAACGCCGCCAGGTACAGATGCATGCCGAGGACCGCGTCGCCCGAAGCGCACGCCTGGGAAGCGAGCCGCAGGTACTCGGTCGAGGAATTGCTATGCTCGTCGTTCTGGCTGGGCGAGCTGTTCGCATCGTTCTCAAACATGGACCCAACCTCCTTTTCGATGTGATCGCACGTCGCGAGAAAATGACTATGTCCAGGTCACATTTTACCCAAGAAGAAAGCCCCCGCATAGGCCGAACCGCAAAAACCCCAAAACGTAAGCAACCCGAAGGGTATGAGCGCAAGGCTCTACCAGTCGAGGATCTCCCAGCCCTTTTCGCGCGCGGTGCGGGCGAGCGGCCGATCAGGCGACACGGCGCGGGGGTGCTCCGCGGCCGACAGCACGGCGCGGTCGGAATGATGGTCGCCGTACGCGTAGGCGAGCTCCCAGTTGCCCGGCCCGAAACGGCTGTCGCCGAAGCGGCGCACGGCAGCCAGCTTCTCCTCCCCCTCCACCGGCAGACCCTCCACCGCGCGGGTGTAGGTGCCGTCGGTGGCCACGCTCATGCGCGTGGATATCTGGTTGTCGAACGGATGGCGCTCCATGGCGCGCAGGATGATAGGCTCGAACGTGGCCGAGATGACCACCACGGTGTCCCCCGCCTCGGCGTGGGCGCGCATGGCGGCATCCGCCTCGGGCCTGAACAGCGGCGCGATGCGTAGAACTCGGCGAGGAAGGCGTCCACCTCGGCGGCGGGCTTGCCCTCGAACGCCGTGAACACGAGACCGCGCACGGCCGCCTCGTTCTGCGGCAGGCGCAGCTTGTAGGCGGCCGCCCACAGAAGGATGCGGAAGACGACTCGCTTCTTCAGCATCTTGCGACGCAGAAGGTGGCTGACCAGCAGCACGGGCGAGTTGCCCGCGATGCTGGTGCCGTCGAAGTCGAACACGGCAAGGCGCGCCTTGCCTTCAGGCGCGCCTTGCATCTGCGCTGATGCGCTCTCAGTTCCCGTTGCGGGCATACGTCGCTGTTCCCATTCCCTGAGCGAGGGGGCGAAGACGCGCCCGTATGCGCTAGTCCTCCACCTCGTCAATCGTCTCGGTGAACTGAGAATTATACAACTCCGCGTAGAAACCGCCAAGCGCCAGCAGTTCCTCGTGCGTGCCCTGCTCCACGATGTCGCCGTCGCGGATGACGAGGATGAGATCCGCGCTCTTGATGGTGGACAGGCGATGCGCGATGACGAACGAGGTGCGCCCGGCCATGAGGTTGTCCATGGCCTTCTGGATACGCTCCTCGGTGCGCGTGTCCACCGAGCTGGTGGCCTCGTCGAGGATGAGCATGCGGCGGTCGGCCAGGATGGCGCGCGCGATGGTGAGCAGCTGGCGCTGTCCCTGGCTGATGTTGCTGGCGTCCTCGTTGATCTCGGTGTCGTAGCCCTGCGGCAGCGTCTGGATGAAGTGGTTGACGTAGGCCGCCTTCGCCGCCGCCTCCACCTCCTCGTCGGTGGCGTCCAGCTTGCCGTAGCGGATGTTGTCGCGAATGGTGCCGTGGAACAGCCACGTGTCCTGCAGCACCATGCCGAACATCGAGCGCAAGTCGTCCCGCGCGAAGTCGCGGATGTCGTGGCCGCCTATCTTGATCGAGCCCGACTGCACGTCGTAGAAGCGCATGAGCAGCTTGACCATGGTGGTCTTGCCGGCGCCCGTGGGGCCGACCAGCGCGACGGTCTGGCCTTCCGACACCTGGGCCGAGAAGTCCTTGATCACCGGCTTCTCCGGATCGTAGCCGAAGCGCACGTGGTCGAACTGCACGTTGCACTCCACGTCGGCGGTACGGGCGGTCGCATGGTCGGGCTCCTCCTCGGGCGCGTCGAGGAACTCAAAGATGCGCTCGGCGGCCGCGGCCATCTGCTGCAGCACGTTGGACACCTGCGTGAGCTGGGTGATGGGCTGCGTGAAGTTCTTCACGTACTGGATGAACGCCTGGATGTCGCCCACGGTGATGACGCCCTGCACGGCCAGGAAGCTGCCGGCGATGGCGACGGCCACGTAGCCCAGGTTGCCGACGAACGTCATGATAGGCTGCATGAGGCCGCTGAAGAACTGCGACTTCCACGCCGACCCGTACAGCTTCGCGTTCGTCTCGTTGAAGCGGTCGACCGTGCCGTCCTCGCGGTTGAACGCCTTCACGATAGCGTGACCCGAGAACGTCTCCTCCACGATGCCGTTGATCTTGCCGAGCGTGCGCTGCTGCGCCACGAAGTACTTCTGCGAGCGCTTCACCACCACCATGATGAGCACGACGGAAACCGGAAGAATGACCACGGTGATCAGCGTCATGAGCGGGTTGATGGACAGCATCATGATGAGCACGCCGATGATGGTGGTCACCGACGTGATGAGCTGGGTGACGCCCTGGTTCAGGCTCTGGCCCAGCGTGTCCACGTCGTTCGTGATGCGCGACAGGGTGTCGCCCACGCTCGTGCGCTCGAAGTAGCCCATGGGCATGCGGTCGATCTTGTCGGCGATGGCGCCGCGCAGCTGGTAGCACGTGCGCTGCGAAACCGAGCTCATGATCCAGCCCTGCACGAACGAGCATGCCGCGGACAGCAGGTACAGACCCAGCGTGAACACGAGGATCCGCGCGATCGCGTCGAAGTCGATGCCGCCCGAGCCGTCGATCTTCGCCACAATTCCGTTGAACAGCTCGGTCGTGGCCGTGGACAGCACCTTCGGCCCGATGATGTTGAACACCGTGGAGCCGATGGCGAACACGAGCACCACCACGAGCGCCGCCTTGAAGCGGCCCATGAAGGCGATCATCTTCTTGAGCGTGCCCTTGAAGTCCTTGGCCTTCTCGCCGGGCATCATGCCGTGGCCGGGCCCGTGGCCGCCCATGGGGCCGCGGCGCGGCGGGCGGCGCGTGGCCGCCCCATTCGCCTGAGCGCTCATGCCGCATCACCCCCGTTCAGTTCCTCGGCCGAGAGCTGCGACATCGCTATCTCCCGGTACTCCTCGCAGCTCTCCATGAGCTCGCCGTGCGTGCCCTGGCCGACGATCCGGCCGTCGTCGAGCACGACGATCTTGTCGGCGTGCAGGATGGTGGAGATGCGCTGGGCCACGATGACCACCGTCTTGCCGCCCAGGCGCGTGTGCAGCTCCTGGCGCAGCGCCGCGTCGGTCTTGTAGTCCAGCGCCGAGAAGCTGTCGTCGAAGAGGTACGCCCGGGCCTCGGTGGCGAGCGCGCGGGCGATGGCCAGGCGCTGGCGCTGGCCCCCCGACACGTTCGCGCCGCCCTGCGAAACCTCTGCGTCGAGCCCCTCGGCCTTAGAGGCGATGAAGTCCGATGCCTGGGCCACCTGGGCCGCCAGCTCGACGCGCTCCTCGAGCATGCCCTCGTCCGAATAAGCGATGTTCGATTGGATGGTGCCGCTGAACAGGAACGCCTTCTGCGGCACGTAGCCCAGCTGCGCGCGCAGCGCCTCCTGGCTCACGTCGCGGACGTCCACGCCGTCCACGGTGATGGAGCCGCAGGTGACGTCGTAGAAGCGCTCGATGAGCTTCACCACCGTCGACTTGCCCGACCCGGTGGAGCCGATGATGGCCGTGGTCTGCCCCGGCTCGCAGGCGAAGTCCAGGTTCTCCAGCACGCATTCCTTCGAGTCGCCGTACTTGAAGCTCACGTCGTCGAACACGATGCGGGCGCCGCCCGTGCGGCCGGCCAGCTCGGCGTCGCGCGCCGTCTCGGGCGCGGGGTCGCAGATGGTGGGCTGCTTCTCCAGCACCTCGTTCACGCGCTGCGCGGCCACGTCGGCGCGCGGCAGCATGATGGAGATCATGCCGATCATGAGGAAGCTCATGATGATGACCATGGCGTAGGTGATGAACGCGATGAGGTCGCCCGTCTGGATGGTGCCGTTGTCGATGT
>OLQI01001578.1_pt1 | contig 14023 bp, 14 predicted proteins | sample 1672171 | NCBI WGS metagenome assembly OLQI01 (sample SAMEA3136655, study PRJEB25190) | human gut metagenome
CCAGCGAACTTTTATCGTCGCGGCTGATGTTTCCCACACCCCTTGCCTCCGACAAAAACACCTGCCGGGACTCGTCCCACCTGGAGGTGTCGCTCTCCGGCAATGGGAGTCTGCGCAAACGGAACCGGGACGGGACGATCTGGAGTGTTCCGCTGTCGGCGGCGGTATTCTATCTCACCCCGAAAGCCGGGGAGGACCAGGCGCTGAACCCGGAGTGGGTGGAATGGCTCATGGGCTTCCCCCAGGGATGGACGGCCGCATCCTCTGGCGAGAGGAACCCGCAGACATCCCCCGCATAACTGATGACACGAAGGATCGGGCCCTGCGGCTGAAAACCCTGGGCAACGCGGTCTGCCCGCCCCAGGCCTATCCCATTTTTCACTATATCGCGGCGATTGAGACCGGGGCTTGTGTGGACATCTGCCCCTATGGAGGAGGTGACGGATAAATGCAGGAATGGAAAGCCTCCGAGAAGGAGACCCAGAAGATGACCCATGACGGGGCCATCTCGGTGAACCTGGTGACCGGCGAGGCCACCCACATCTCGGACCGTCCCCCGGAGCAGGACTATTCCCCCGACCATGAGGCGGCGGGAACGGCGGGCCGGGTAATGGACGAGGCGGTGGGCCATGCGGAACGCCGCCAGACGAAAAAGGCGCGGCGCAAGCGGCGCGACACCTTCCGGGAGGGGGAGGCGGCCAGGGACCGCCCTTCCTCCCGTTTGCAGTTTACAGAGGAGGAACGGGCGGCGCCGGAGCTGAAAAAGGCCATCCGCAAGTCGGACAAGGCGGCGGACAAGCTGGACGCGGCGAAGGCCGCTGTCCCTGTGAAGCCGCCTGGGAAGGAACATGGCAATCCCTTATCCCGGCCGGTCCAGGAACTGAAATCCACCATCCACGGCGAGGTGAGCAAGGTGGAGGGCGAGAACTCCGGCGTCCAGGCTGGCCACCTGGGAGAGCGGCAAATTGAGAAGGCTGTGGGCTATGGCGGCCGGCGTATCCATCAGGCCAGAGCGGACCGCAAGCTGAAACCCTGGCGGGATGTGAAGCGGGCGGAACAGGCGGCGGTCAAGGCCAACGCAGACTTCTATTGGCAGAAGTCGGTCATGGAGAACCCCCAGCTTGCGTCCAGCAACCCTATCTCCCGCCTGTGGCAGAAGAAGCGGCTGCAAAAGCAGTATGCCGCCGCGCACCGGGCAGGGACCGGCGCGGCCCAGGCCGCGGGCAAGGCGTCCCAGGCCGCCGCCTCTGCGGCAAAGAAGGGCGGCGGGACCGTCGCCCAGAAGCTGGGAGGCTTTGTCACGAAGAACAAGCACACCCTCCTGGTGGTGGGCGGGATCGGTCTGATGCTTATGCTGATTATGGGCCTGATGCAATCCTGCACCTCCATGTTTGGGGGCGGCACCTCCGGCCTGGTGGGCTCCTCCTATCTCTCGGAGGACGAGGACCTGACCGGGGCCGAGGCCGCCTACTGCGAGATGGAGGCGGAGCTGCAAGAGTATCTGGACACCTACGAGAGCACCCACGACTATGACGAGTATCACTTTGACCTGGATGAGATCGAGCATGACCCCTATGTGCTGCTGTCCATCCTGTCCGCCCTCCATGAGGGGGTGTTCACCCTGGACGAGGTGCAAGGGGATCTGGAGATGCTGTTTGAAAAGCAGTACATCCTCACGGAAACGGTAACGACAGAGACCCGCTACCGCACAGAGACCCGGACGGACAGCGAGGGCAACTCCTATACGGTACGGGTGCCCTACACCTGGTATATCTGCACCGTGACGCTGGAAAATTTCGACCTCTCCCATGTGCCGGTCTACATCATGGGCGAGGATCAGCTCTCCATGTACGCCCTGTATATGTCCACCCTGGGCAACCGGCCGGATTTGTTCCCGTCCTCCGGGTATGTGGGCAAGTATGTGGAGAACCCGCCCACGGCCTGGGACATCCCCGCCGAGTACCTGACGGACGAGCGGTTTGCCACCCTTATCACCGAGGCGGAGAAATACCTGGGGTATCCCTATGTGTGGGGCGGCTCCAGTCCGGAGACCTCCTTTGACTGCTCCGGCTTCGTGAGCTATGTGTTGACCAACAGCGGTCTGTGCAACACCGGGCGGCTGGGCGCCCAGGGGCTCTACAATATCTCCACGCCGGTCTCCGACCCCCAGCCGGGCGACCTGGTATTTTTCGTGGGGACCTACGACACCCCAGGTGTTTCCCATGTGGGCATTTATGTGGGCGACAATATGATGCTGCACTGCGGGGACCCGATCTCTTACACGAACCTGAATACCAGCTACTGGCAGTCTCACCTCTATGCCTACGGCCGCCCGCCGTACAACTGACGGGAGGTGGAACGCACATCAATATGGTTTCCTACGGGGGCGGCGCCAACAGCACCGCCCTTTTAGTCGGCCTTCATCAGCACCACATCCCGGTGGACCTGGTCCTCTTTGCGGATACCGGGGCGGAGCACCCCCACACCTACGCCTATCTGGACATCATGGACCGCTGGCTGAAGGAACACGGGATGCCGCCCATCACCAGAGTCTACAAGGCCACGCGGGACGGGAAACGGCTGACTTTGGAGCAGGAGTGCTTGCAGAGCGGCACCCTGCCCTCGATGGCCTACGGCTTCAAGCGGTGTTCCCTGAAACACAAGATCGGGCCGCAGGACAAGTTCTGCAACCGCTACCCGCCCTGCCGCAAGGTGTGGGCGGCTGGAAAGCGGGTGGTGAAGTTTGTCGGCTATGACGCCGGTGAGGACTACCGAAGCAATAAAATTAAGATCCGGGACCTGGCCGACCCAAAGTACAGCAAGTGGTATCCACTGATGGAATGGGGCTGGGACCGGGCGGCCTGCCTGCAAGCCATTGAAGATGCGGGCCTGCCCCAGCCGGGCAAGTCCTCCTGTTTTTTCTGTCCCAGTATGCGGGCGGAAGAAATCATCTATCTGCGGGACCACCACCCGGACCTGTTCCGGCGGGCCATTGCCCTGGAGGACAACGCCCGCCCCAATTTGAAAACGGTCCAGGGCCTGGGCCGGAACTACTCATGGAAAGAACGATTTGGAAAGGAGTTTTGCGAACATGGCAACTGTTGAGAAGATCCGCCGCGACATTGAAAAGACCAGGGAGAAAATCTCCGAGCAGCAGAAGCACCTCCGCGCCCTGGAGGCCCAGCTCACCGAGGAGGAGAACCTGGAGATCGTCCGCATGGTCAAGGCGGTGAAGATGGACAACCGGGAGCTGACGGCCTTCCTGAAGGCCTATGCCAGCGGCCTCATCACCCTGCCGGACGGCATGATGGAGGCGGAGGCTGCGGCTGACCCCGGCGAAGGAGATATGGAGGAGAGCGAAAATGAGGAGTAAAAAGATCGTCCGCCTGTTTACGGCGATGCTGGCCGTGGTGCTCTGTACCACGGCTTTTGCGGTGCCGGCCTCTGCCGGCGGCGGGGATGGAGAACCCTATTACACGGAGACTGCCGAACCGGAAACGACGGAACCGGCCGAGGAGGCCGAGCCCACGGAGGAGACCACCGGGGGCATGGAGCCGGAGGGGCAGCCCCTGACCCCAGAGGGTAACGCTACCTTGGTGGACGATTTCTACGGTGATAAGCAGCTTATCACGGTCACCACCAAGGCGGGGAACTATTTCTACATCCTGATCGACCGGGCAAACGAGGACGCGGAGACCGCCGTTCACTTCCTCAACCAGGTGGATGAGGAAGATCTCCTGGCCCTGATGGAAGATGGAGAGGCCCAGAAGGAGCCTGTGGTCTGTAACTGCGCCGAGAAATGCCAAGCTGGGGCGGTGAACACCTCCTGCCCGGTCTGCTCTGTCAACATGAGTGAGTGCGCCGGTGTGGAACCGGAGGTTGAACCCGAACCGGAGCCGGAGGAGGAGTCCGGCGGTGGCGGCGCCCTGGCGCTGGTCGTGGTGCTGCTGGTGCTGGGCGGCGGCGGAGCCTTCGCCTACATCAAGTTCATCAAGCCCAAGCAGGCGGCCAAGGCCAGCGCGGACCCGGACGACTATGACTTTGAGGATGAGGAGGACTACATCAACGAGGACGAACCGGAACAGGAAGAAGAAACGGAGGAAACGAAATGAAGCTGGTGATCTGCGAGAAACCGAGTGTTGCAAAATCCATCGCGTCGGCCCTGGGTGTCACATCCAGGGCCGACGGCTGTTTTGAGGGGAACGGGCTCATTGTTTCCTGGTGCGTGGGCCATCTGGTGTCCCCGATGGATGCGGCGGGGTATGACCCCGGCTACAAGAAATGGCGGTATGACGACCTTCCCATTTTGCCGGAGCCCTTCCGTTATGTGCTGGTGAAGGACAAGGCGGACGCCTTCCAGAACTTGAAGCGCCTCATGGACCGGGAGGATGTCACCGAGCTGGTCAACGCCTGCGACGCCGGGCGGGAAGGTGAGCTCATCTTCCGGCTGGTCTATGAGATGGCGGGTTGCCAGAAACCGTTCTCCCGGCTGTGGATCTCCTCAATGGAGGACGCGGCCATCCGGGAGGGTTTTGCCAATCTGCGCCCCGGCGCGGAGTACGATCCGCTGTATCAGTCCGCCCTCTGCCGCCAGAAAGCGGACTGGCTCATCGGGATCAACGCCACACGGCTGTTCTCCGTTCTCTACCACCGCACCCTGAATGTGGGGCGTGTCCAGACGCCCACCCTTGCCATGCTGGTGGACCGGGACTGGAAGATCACCAGCTTCAAGAAGGAGAAGTACCACCATGTGCGCCTGGCCCTGGACGGAGCCGAGGCGGTGTCGGAGAAGATTTCTGCCCCGGAGGAGGCGGAGACCCTGCGGGCGGCCTGCGCTGATAATCCGGCGGTCTGCACCGCTGTCACCCGCGAGCAAAAGAAAGAGGCGCCGCCCAAGCTCTACGACCTGACCACCTTGCAGCGGGAGGCAAACCGCCTGTTCGGCTACACGGCCAAGCAGACTTTGGACTACGCACAATCCCTCTACGAGAAGAAGCTGCTGACCTATCCCCGGACGGACAGCCGGTTTTTAACTGCTGATATGGCGGAGACCGCTGCGGCGGTCCTCCACCTGGCGGCCAAGGTGCCGCCCTTTGATGGGTGCAAGGAGTTCTTCCCGGATGTGTCCCTGCTGGTGAACGATGGGAAGGTGTCCGACCACCACGCCATCATCCCCACCCTGGAGCTGGAGAAGGCAGATCTGTCTGCCCTGCCTGTGGGCGAGCGGAACCTCCTTCTACTGGTGTGCCGGGAGCTGCTGTGCGCGGCGGCGGAGCCGTATGTGTACGAGGCGGTCACGGCTGCCTTTACCTGCGGCGGGCACACCTTCACCGCCAAGGGCCGCCATGTGCTGTCCCTGGGGTGGAAGGACATTGACCGCATTTTCCGCGCTTCCCTGAAGGAGAAGCCGGAGGATGAGGCAGAACCTGCCGCTCTGTCGGACTTCACCGAGGGGCAGACCTTTGACCAGGTGGAGGCCTCTGTCACCGAACACTTCACCACCCCGCCCAAGGCGTACACGGAGGACACCCTTCTGTCGGCAATGGAGAACGCCGGCAAGGAGGAGATCCCGGACGACGCCGAGCGCAAGGGGCTGGGAACCCCGGCTACCAGGGCGGCGATTCTGGAGAAGCTGGTGGCGGCCGGGTTTGTGGAGCGCAAGGGCAAAAGCCTCATTCCCACCAAAGCGGGGATCAACCTGGTCACGGTCCTGCCGGACACCCTGACCTCTCCCATGCTCACGGCGGAGTGGGAACAGAAACTGACCGGCATTGCCAGGGGCGAGGCGGACCCCGTTGCGTTTATGGCGGGGATCACCGGGATGGCGCGGGAACTGGTGAAACAGTATTCCCACATCTCCGAGGAGGGCCAGAAGCTGTTCGCCCCGGAACGCGAGACCGTGGGCCTCTGCCCCCGCTGTGGCAAGCCAGTGTATGAGGGCAGGAAGAATTTTTACTGTTCCGACCGCTCCTGCCAGTTTGTGTTGTGGAAGGATGACCGTTTCTGGACCTCCCGCAAAAAAGAGCTGACCCGCAAGATGGCCGGCGACCTGCTGAAGAAGGGCCGCACCTCTGTCAAGGGGATGTGGTCTGAAAAGAAGGGTTCCACCTATGACGCGGTGGTGGTGCTGGATGACACCGGCGGGAAGTATGTCCGCTTCAAGCTGGAGTTCCCCAAACGGAAGGAGGGCGTGAATGGCAAAAAGTAAATCTGATATTTCCCTGAACGATTTGAAAGCGATGCTCCCCCATGAGGGGAGCCCCGCGGAGCAGGAGGCGGCACTTCGGGCTTTGACCTCCCTCTCCCAGGAGGACCGGAACCTTTTGGCCGCTGTCCAGGAGTCTCCCTATCATCTGACCACGCTGGAGCAATTTCGGGAGTTCCCCGCCAATACCGAGTATTTCATTCTGGAGTCCAACATCAGCAAGGTGGAGGATGTGGGCTGGCGCTATCTGGCGCAGCACCTGGATGTCCTTCTGCCCCCGGAGCTGCTGGACGCCATTGACCCGGTGCCCTTCGGCAAGTACGCCATGCAGGAGGAACAGGGCTGCTTTACCAGCAGGGGCTATTTAACGCTGTCCGGGGATGAGTGGCAGCATGACCGCCCCCAGGAGAAACAGGCGGATCGGAAACCATCTATCAAGGAACGGCTGGAGCAGAGCAAGCAGGAGTGCATGGGAAAAAACAAGGCGCCGGCGCCCCACAAGGGGAAGTCCGAGCCGGAACTGTAAGGAGGTGCATATATGCCCCATTATGAATATGACAAGGACTATCCCTTCGCCGCCTTCATCACCAACCTGGGCAAGTACAACGAGGGTTCTCTGGTGGGTGAATGGGTGAAGTTCCCCACCACGGCGGAGGAACTGCAAAAGGTGTTTGAGCGGATTGGCATTGGCTCCACGGATGACTTCGGGCAGCCCTATGAGGAGTGGTTCATCACCGACTATGACTGCTATGTGGACGGCCTCTATGACAAGCTGGGCGAGTATGAGAACCTGGACGAGCTCAACTACCTGGCCTCCAAGCTGGACGAGATGAGCCAGGGCGAGTACGAACAGTTCCAGGCAGCTATGGAGATCGGCGACCATTCCGGCAGTTTGCAGGAGATCATCAACCTGACCGAGAACCTGGACTGCTACGATGTGTACCCTGACATCCGCGACCATGACGACCTGGGCCGGTATTACATCGAGGAGCTGGACGCCATGCAGGTGCCGGAGCACCTGCGGAACTACATCGACTATGAGGCCTACGGCCGGGATGTTGCCCTGGAGGAGGGCGGCGAATTTACCGACTTCGGGTATGTGCGGGATACCGGGGACCGCTTTGACGAGGTGTACGACGGTGAACGCGGCAGTATCCCGGAAGAATACCGGGTGATGACTTTCCAGGACGATATTCCCGAAGAAGAAATTTCGGAATGGGCGATGGATATTGCCTACGACATGGACGAGTTTTTTCGCCAGCACGACCCGCAGTATGCCGCCGAGCACCCGGAGGAACATGCGGCGAAGGAAGAAATTTATGAAAACCTAATGGCTGGCCGCATTTCGGCCCTGGATGAGAAGTTGTCTGCCCTGGGGCAGACGCAGGAGGACTACTTGCCTTCGGAGATTGAAAAGTTCAAAGACGCCACCGGGTATGAGGAATTTCTTGATGTGGACCCGGCGGCGATCCGGGAGGCCATCCAGAACCCGGACAAATCTCATGTGGATGAGATGCTGGCCTTTGCGGAGCAGGCAGGCCGGGAGTACGAGGCGGAGCTGGCCGGGCAGGCCACGGCACCCTCCCCGGATGACCGGGAGACCGGCGAAACGGTGCGGACCCCCAGGGGCACCTTCTATGTGACGGATATGAGCCGGGAGCAGATGGAGGCGGCCGGGTACGGCTTCCACCACCAGTCTGACGATGGGAAGTATCTCATCATGGGCAACGGCTCCCGCTCCTTCGCTATCCGCAATGAGGAGGCCCAGGAGCACGCCGCGCCGGAGAAGATGACCGTTTTGGTGGTGGAGCCCAGAAAGGAGCCCTACCTGAAGGAGATCGACCCCGGCCTTCATTCGCTGCAAGCGGAGGTGGGCGGCGACATTGCAGCCTCCTATCCCTTCTCTGACCCTGTGGGGCTGGTCTACAACGATGAGGGCAAGCTGATCGGCCTGGAGCTGAACCGGGGCCTGCGGGATGAGGAGGGCAACCTCTATGACATCATGGCCGGCACCTTTCTGGTGGTGGGCCTGGGCGAGGAGTCCTTCACCTCGCTGCCCCCGGATCTGGCGCAGAAGTACACGGAACATTTCAAGCAGCCGGAGCAGTTCATCAACCTGAACGGGCAGATCATCGCCCTGCCGGTGGAGCCGGAAAATCCTCTCCGCACCGCAGAGATGACCGTGGAGGATGACTACGGGATGATTGATGGGGTCATCAACAACGGCCGCAAGGACGAGGAGCTGGAGGCGGCGAAGGCCGAGGCAGCCCGGACCTCCCCGGAGAAGCGCCCCTCCATCCGGGAGCGGCTGGCGGAGGCGAAAAAGGAGTGCGGCGAGCGTAAGCCCCCGGACAAAGCCCACCAGAAAAAGCCCCCGGAGCATGACCTATGAGCCGGAGCAAGAAGTGGCGGCTGGAGTGGGCTTTCTTCCTGGGGGAGAACGGCCGCCGCAAGTACAACAAGGTCTGCAAGGGCTGTGTCCACCCCTGCAAGCAGAGTTTTCGGGCTGTTCTCATCGCCTGTCCCTACTATCAGTCCGCACGCTCGAAAAAGTGCAGAGATAGGGGTTGAAAATGGGACGGAAAATCGCCTGTGGCGGCTTTTCCGGGAGTAGCCCTTATGATTTCCCATGTGGGCCTGCCCCTCCGATCTGAGGGGCGCAAAGCCGCAGTTTTGAACACTTTTCCATAGCAGAGCGGGAGCGCCGCCTTCGGTTTGAGCCGAGGGTGACGCTCCCGCTTCTTTTTTTGTTCTCTTTTCCCTTTCAATCAGGATCGGACAGGATAGGAAAGATATTCGCCGTAGTAGGCGCTGTGGGAATGTGCGTAAACGGTCACGCTTGCGGAGCTGTGGGAAACGATGTTTGCGGGCTGTGGGAAAGCCAGCGGCTTTTCCATCGGGCCGTGAATGTCTGTTTTCCATCGGCGGAGCGGCCGTTTTCCACATTTCCATAGCGCAAAATGGTCAGAGAACGCTCTTGTCTGTTGCGTTTCCGTGTAGGAAGATGTATAATGATTATGGTTAGTCTTTGCTAACCTCGATTTCAACTTCTGGAGGCAGTTATGGGAATATGGAAGGCTTTTTTCAATAATACCCGCAAGCCGGAAGGTTTGCTGGGCAAGTGTATGGTGGGCAGTATGAACCATGCCCATGCCGCCCTCGCGGATTGGGGCCTTAGTCATTTGCCGGAAACAGGTCCGGCCAAGATTGCGGAGCTGGGCTGTGGCGGTGGTCGGAACATTCGGGCGCTTTTGCGAAAATATCCGGCTGCGACTATTACTGCTCTGGACTATTCAGAAATAGCCGTGGAAAAGGCCAAGAGTGTGAACCGCGAGGGACTCCAAGCAGGCCGCTGCCAAATTTTGCAGGGGGATGTGTCTTGCCTCCCCTTTGGGGATGGTGCGTTTGATCTGGCGACTGCATTTGAAACCGTATATTTCTGGCCCGGACCCACGGATAGCTTCCGGGAGGTGTACCGCACCTTGCGGCCAGGTGGCGTCTTTTTGATCGTCAATGAGGCGGACGGAGAAGATCCCCAGGCCAACAAATGGCTTTCTATCATTGATGGGATGAGGATTTTCAATCGGAGCCAGCTTGTCGGCTTTCTCTCCGAGGCCGGTTTTTCTAATGTCATCGTGGATCAGGATGCAAAAAAGCACTGGCTCTGCGTACTGGCAATTCGGGAGGACACGGAGCACTTGAAAAACAAACAGGGAGACATCTTATGAAAAACGGCAGAAAAAAACAGGAGCAAATTCATCTTGGCGCCCACGGGGAGGACTATGGAAACTGGATGCCGGTCTCGATGCTCCAGCTGGTGGGCGGCCTGGCGGTTTTGGCCGCGGTACTCTCTCTGCTGTCCCTTGCGGTGTTCCATATCACGGCGCTGGGTGTGGTGTTCGTGATTGCCGCCCTTCTTTTGCTGGCGCTGCTCTTATGGATCACTTGGATCAGGCGGCAGTATGCCTTCGGGAGCGGCGGCATGATGGAGCAGGTCCACCAGGTCGTCCTCTCCCATCTGGATTTTGACGGGCAGGGACAGCTTCTGGATGTGGGGTGCGGTTCCGGGGCTCTATCCATCCGGGCGGCCCTCACTTGGAGGGCGGCCCAGGTGGTGGGCATCGACTATTGGGGTTCTGCCTACGGCTATGGTCAGGCCATGTGCGAGAAAAATGCCGCCAGCGAGGGCGTGGCCGCCCGGTGCCGGTTCCAGCATGGGGATGCCAACAAGCTGGACTTCCCGGATGAGAGCTTCGATGCTGTGGTGAGCAACTATGTCTATCACAATATCACGGGAGCGGACAAGCGGGCCCTGTTGCAGGAGACCCTGCGGGTGCTGAAAAAGGGCGGCGTGTTCGCCCTCAACGATGAGATGAAGCACCACATGTACGGGGACATGGAGGCCTTCGCCCAGGAACTGCGGGACATTGGGTATGAGGATGTGCGGCTCATCGACACGGCCCAGGAGGCTTTCGGCTCCCGCCGGCGGGCGGCCATGATGATGCTGGGCGACTCCCGGATGCTGGTGGGCCGGAAATAGAGGTTAGTGCAGGAGATTTCCCATGATGTAAAATTGGGATAATGAGGAAAGCCGGCTGGGACTGACCAGTCGGCTTTCCTCTATCATTATTTCGGTTTAATATCCCACGATCAGGCGGTAGATGGTGAGGGGCACATACCACGCCGCCACCAGCAGGCGCCACACCAGGACGAAGCCCCCGATGAGGCCGCCGATGATGAAGTTCAGCGCGAACAGTGCGGCGCCGCCGCCCAGGGAGCCGCCGCCCGGCACGATCCAGACGCACATCCGATGGATGCCGAAGGGCAGGCCGCAGAGTATCCAGAGCCAGAGAAGATCCAGCTCTCCATTCCTGATACAGGCGGATTTGAAAATGCAGTACAGCAGCCCGGCGATGGCGACGGGCAAAACTGCCTTCTTGAAAAATTCCTTGATGGCCTCGGTTCTCGTCATTGGCGGCACCTCCATTCCTGCCTCCATTATACCGGGAAAATTGAAACGCGCCCAGGGGTTTTTGAAAAGTCTGGTAAAGGCGTACAACTGCCGCTATTCCAGCTCGTTATTCCGCTGTCTCTGCGGTTCGGCCTCCCGCGGCTTTTCCAGCAGGGCCTCCACATTCTGGCAGAGGGTGTCGTATTCCCGTTCCTCCCGCTGGGCCTTCCTATATTCCGATTGCAGGGCGGCCTTCCTGGCGGTGAGCTCGTCCATCTCGGCCCGGAGCCGCTGGGTGGCGGGCAGAGGTACGGCGTCCAGGCGTTTCAGCTCCCTTGCCGCCGCCTCAAACAGGATGATTTCCCCTTCATGCCCCCGGAGGAATTTCTCTTTGTCCCTGGACTGGCGGTATTGGTCATACAGGGGACGGAGCTGGCGGTAGGTGGCTGCGTGCTTCATGGTGAGAGTCAGCCGCTCCATTTCCTTCTCCGTTGCCCGGAGGTCTGCCTTCACCCTGGCGGTGGCGGCCGCCGCACCATCGCACCGCTCGGACAGCTCCTCCAAACTTCCAATTCCATGTTCGGTCAGGAAGTTCAGCGTTTCAGCGGCCCGCTTCAAGTTCTCGATGGTCGCCCAGTGCTTGTAGCCGGCGCTCTGCTGGGCTTTGAGATTGTTCTGGATGTCGATGAGCAGGCTGGGCTTCCCGGTGCGCTGCTGCGGCTGGCGGGAGGGCCTGGGCCTTCCGGCAATCCGGGCGGTCAGGGCCTCCTCGGCATAATCAACGCCCAGGGTTTTCAATCGAGTGAACCGCTCCTGGCCCGGAGCCCTGGCAGATATGTACTTGCCTCGTTTCAGTTCGTACCCTTCCCGCTGGAGGCGGCAGAGCAGGTCCTCCAGGTCGGAGCAGCCGGGCAGGAGCCGGTCAATGGCGGCACGCAGCTTCGCCTTGTAGCTGGTGCCGGTCTGTTCCGCCTGATGCTCAATATAGCTCTTGCCCTTGTCCCGGCCGGGAACAATGACGGACAGGCCATGTTCTTTGCAGATCCGGTCACTGGTGCGGCGGATGAAGTGATAGCTCCGCTTATTGGAGTGATAGTGCTTGTGGTCCTGAAAGCTGACCGCATTGAAAATCAGGTGGTTATGAACGTGGTCTTTGTCTATGTGGGTGGTGAGGACAAATTCATACTTGCCGCCCAGAACCTCCTGCGCCAGCTCCATGCCGATCCGGTGGGCCTCCTCCGGCGTCACCTCGCCAGGTTCAAACGCCTGGATGAGGTGGCGGCCCAGGTTCGTACCCTTGTCGATGGCATGGCGGCGGGTCCAGGCAAATTCGATGTCGGCGGTCTCTGCGGAGCAGCCGAAGGAGGACACCAGCAGCTTCCCGTCCGTCTTGTCGGGATTGCAGATATAGTCAATGGCCGCTTTCAGCGTTGACTTAATAGGATGCGTCTTTGTAACTGCCATATCTGGTCCATCCTCTCCCGGATTTCCTCCATGTCGGCCTGGTAGGCAGGGCCGCCGGCGTTCAACCGCCTGGCGATCTGATTGATGTTCCGGCCGATGGCGGAGAGGGCGCGGGTCATCTCCCTGATGTCGGTGGTGTCCACCTGGATGATGTACCCATCAATCGCCATTTTGCGGAGATAGGCACCGCTCCGCTTTGTGTGGAGCTGGGCCATTTTCTCCTCAATGAGTTGCTTTTCCTCCTCTGTCACCCAAAACTTCATCTGGATGTTCCGCTTTCGATTTGCCATGCTGCGCCGCCTCCGTTTCCATAAGGGTCTGGGACTGTCTCGCCTGTCGGCTCGGTCGGCGCTTCAAAGCGTTTCACGCTTTGAGGTCTCCACTGGAGACCCGCGCCCCAGCAAGCAATTTTTCGATTTAGGGGCAGGGGTCCCCCTAAATCAAAAATCCGCCAGTGGGTACTCACTTGCTGTGCTTGCTCTACGCTATTTCCCCCGTAAATACAATGCCGGAAACACCTTCATCTGCCCGCAAAATCCCGGATTTTTCAAAAAGAAAAGGGCGACAGAGCCGCCCTGGAAAACGAAAACAGAGGGTGCTCACACACCCTCCGTTTCATCTGCTGAATTTTCAATTTTCAACGCCCCGTCAAGCGCACCCTCGATGATGGTCAAATACTGCTCCGGACAGAGTTTCAGTTTATGGCTAATACGCTGCCGCTGTGCGCTTTCCTCCCGCATAATCTCTGGATTGAAGTACTGTTCTACAGGAAGTCCACACACTTTGATAAGCTGTATGATAACCGGCAAACTGGGGATCGCACCCTCGTTCTCGATATTTGCGAGATACCGGGAGTCGATGTTGACAATCTCCGCCAATGTCTTGCGCGACAGATGCTTTGCGCTCCGTGCGGCTTTTACATCGGCACCGAAAGTTTCAAAACCGGGGCAATCTTCAATATTCGCCATATAGCATCACCCACTTACATTGTATATTTCATACTTTGCTCGTGAAATGTTGCTATATGCGCTCTAACTACATTTTATAATTCATAATTGTCTGATACATCTCATGTTCCAGACACCAAGTAGGTTTTAGTAGTCACTGTGATACTGCCCGGATCAAACTTTCAGTACCCGCAATTTCTGCTTCAACAATAAATTTAGCTCGTTCAATATTAGCCTCTGCAATGGAAGGAATGTCACCTTTTATAGTTGCTATCTGCAGATCAATTCCTTTAAGATAATTATTTAATAGCATCAAACGCTGTGAAAGTAGACTTTGTGGATCATCTAATGCATCGATAAAAAATGCGGCAATTGAAAAAATATTAGTGTCATAGTCGAAAGACAAAATGGATTGCCTCAATGTTTTTAAAAATTCTTGTTTTCCTTTATCAGTAA
>OLQI01001590.1_pt1 | contig 13939 bp, 12 predicted proteins | sample 1672171 | NCBI WGS metagenome assembly OLQI01 (sample SAMEA3136655, study PRJEB25190) | human gut metagenome
ATAGTAAAACCCCCATAGTTGAAATCTTTCGTCCAACTATGGGGGTTCACTTCAGACTTAGGGATGCTTTTTTGGTTTAAAGGGGTAAACGGCGCCAAGAGCTGGACATAAGTTAATCACTTCTTCAGCTGGTACTTACGGTACAACGCGGCCCGGGTTTGCGCGTTCAGGTCCTTCATGGGGTAGCTCCGAACCAGTCGGGCCCTTACCAAGATCCGCTTTTGGTTGTCGGAAGTGCAGGTGAGCAGGGCCAGTGAATTTACGCCGCCTTGAAAGGGTGTCCCCGTATCGCTGGGAGAAATAACCTGCTTACCGATAATTTGGTATTCTTTGACGACTTGAAAGTTGGTCAGGATGACCTTGCGCCCGGTCAGCTTATGGAAGGCGAGCGGGGTAAAGAGGGCTGTGCTTTCCCTTTGCCCAAGGTTATGCGCACCGATGACCAGGTGGCAGTTGCTATTAAGGTAGTGGGGTTCCAGCATCCCGGCCCCGAACGTATAGACATCGTCGTTGGTGTAGTTTGCCCAGGGCAGGTTAATGTCGAGCGAGGGGATCAGGAGAGCCCCGCTGTATTCGGGGGAGGGGCCCATGGCTTTTTTTAGCACGCCGCATAACGACAAAAGCTTGACCGCTTGCCAATCGTTTGCCGTGGTTGCCCTTGCGACCGTTTTAGCTTCACCCGTAATTACCGGCCGGTGCGCTTCGATTATCCGCGTTTCGACTAGCACCGTCAGGCGGGGACTAGCCAGCACCAGCAGCAGGCCGACCGAAAGGAAGAACACCACCGCGAATAACATCTGTGAACCCACCTTTTTCATCGCTGCTCGCTCCAGAGGAGTTGGCCGGCTTCGGTGATGGTAACCACTAGCAGAGCAAACCCGCAGTTGCGCAGTTTAGTATCAAGACTGGAATGCCGGACGGGCTGGAAGACCCTGCCGTGGGCAGCAGGCCCCGCCAGTTTCTGGCAAATTGCTGGGCTGAAGTTATACAGACAAGTGATCACGATCAGCAGTAGTTCTAACCAGCGCAGAATTCGTACTGTTTTCATTTCAAATTACACCACCTAATTAATTTCGCACCTAATATAACAAGCGCAAAATTTAAGCGGTAGCCAATTAGCCGTAAATATCCTTTCAGTTTAATTAATATACGGTGTGTGCAAAACGATAAAACCCTTTCATTATTTGAGCTATAATGATTCACCATAACGAAAGGATTGGAAAGTATGGATATCAGAACAATAACGACTGAGGAAAGAATTAAGGAAGGACTGCTGAACCTACTGGAGAAAAAGAAGCTTGAAAAATGTAGCGTGAGTGACATTGTTGAGTACGCGGAAGTTAGCAAGCGCACCTTTTACACGTACTACAAGGACAAGCACGATTTACTGAATGCGATCGAGACACAGCTGATTGAGGGCTTAAAGCGCAGCCTGGCCCAGGACCGTGAACCCCTTGCCCAGCTAGGCCACATTCCCGATGCCGAAGAGATCAATCAGCTGGCTGACGTTGCCTTTAACAATACGATTGCCTTTTGCAACCAGAATAAGGGCGCCTTTTCCAAGCTATTGTCATCTAACGGCGATATGTATTTCTACCAGAAGATTATTAAGGTGGGAACTCACGAGTTTAACCAACGCTTCCCGTATTTGTTTCAGGAAAAGGAAGGGGTGCTGAACGATTCGCTGACGTTGAAATTTATCAGGAATGTTTACGTCCATGGCATTATCGATATCCTGGTCCTGTGGAGCGGCAACGATGGCCTCATCGGCACCCAGGACGTCAAACGGCTCTTGGGGCTTACCCAAACCAAGTCGCCGCTTGAGCTGGTTAATTTATACAAGCTTGAACTGAAGCTTTATCATAATGAGCACCAATTGCTGTGAGCAGGGACTATTTATGCTGCTGGCGGTGGTAAAAAGTCCGCCACTCGTCCTTAGTGAGCGGCTTGACTAAGTTGGTCCCCTTTTCAAACCGCTTCCTGACGATAAATTCGTTTAAGCCGGGCTGCTGGTGGTCGGCAAGTAGTTCTTTAATTGTGAGCCTTTTTCCCTGGTATCTTACAAAACTGTACCGCGATTCCTTGCTAATATTTTTAACGACTAGCAAGTCCTCGCGGCACCCATGTTGGTAGCGGAAAAGGATTTCCTTGGCCGGCAGTCCGCACCGCTGCGCGAGCTTCTCGACGTGGATCCTTTTCCCATGAAACGGCAAATACTTTACCATCAAATCACTGTCCATTCATCAGAATTGCTGGACCTAGCATATGGCACCAGCTGGCTTTTGGAAATCATTTCGGCCAAAGATCTCCTCAAAGTGGATATGTGAAACGTGGCGTGCAAGTGATAATTTTGGCGCAGCTGATGCAAACGCGGCATGACGGTTGCTGAATACTTCTCAGAGTTCTTTAGTCACATCGTTTGGCCCTGGTCGATCGTTGCGGTGGCCTACTTGCTGATTGGCACCCAGCATGTTAAGACGCTGACGAATAAATACTTGTAAACAGGCGCTGCATAACTAGGCTTTAGAAAAGATGAAGCGGGCTCCAGATTCGGTTTTTTACCGAGCACTGGAGCCCGCTTCGTTAATCAGTTAATGCTTCTCGTCTTTTGCCTGGTCAAATACGGCAAACGCCCGAACCGGGAAGCCCGGCGCCTTTTCCGGCTTGGCAACGGAGATGAAGATGACCGCCCCGGTGGCCGGGACCCGGTCCAAGTTGTCGAGCAGCTCGACCTGGTAGTGGCCGTGGGAGAGGACGTAATATTCACCAACTAGGCCGTCCTGCTGTTCAGCCGCGGTATCCGTATCAAAGGTCTCGTGACCGTTCGCGCTGGCGTGCCGGGTTTCGTAAATGTACCTGAGCGCCTCCAGTGACCAGCCGGGGTAGTGGTTTTGCCCGTGGGTATCTTTGTTCTCAAACTTCTCTTGGGATGGCCAGCGTTTTCCCCAGTCGGTCCGCAGGGCGACAAATGAGCCGGCCGGGATTTCACCGTGCTTTTTCTCCCAGGCCTGGATGTCCTTAACGGTCAGGCTCCGGTCGGGATTCTCCGCGACTTCCTGGTGAAGGTCGATGACAACTAGCGGGAGCACCAGGTCCTTGAGCGCTAGATCCTCGACGTAGCGTTCGTCATCTTTGTAAAAATGAACGGGTGGGTCGATATGGGTCCCGTACTGGCCAGGGAATGTATATTCTTTAACGAAGAAGCCATCCGCGTGGGTAAACAGCGTCTTAAATTCAGCCGGCTGGAATTCGGGGAAGCGGGGACTTTCCGGGCCAAACGAATGGGTTAAGTCCACCCAGGTCTGCTCCTTTAACTTGCTAACCAATGTTTGAACTGAACTTGCTTGTACTGACATTTTCAACATTCCTTTCTGTTATTGCCAAACCTCATCGGCGATTTCCTTAACCAGCTTTAACTTGGCCCATTCCTGTTCCTCGGTCAGAATATTGCCTTCTTCCGTGGAGGCAAAGCCGCACTGCGGGCTCAAACAGAGGTTCGCCAACGGAACATGCTCGGTGGCTTCGTGGAGCCGGTCGATGATCTTTTGCTTATCTTCCAACTCACCAGACTTGGAGGTGATCAGACCGAGTACGATCCGGACGTTAGGACGCTGGTTCCAAATGGTGGCCAGTGGTGAGAAGTCACCTGACCGGTCGTTATCGTATTCGAGGAAGAAGCCATCGTAGTTGAGCTGGGCCAGGTACTTGGCGACGGGGGCGTACCCGCCAGAGAAGAGGAAGGTTGACTTGAAGTTCCCCCGGCAGATGTGGGTGGTGAGGGTGAGGTCGTCTGGCAGGCCTTTGAGGGCGCCATTGATGACGGTCACTGCATCTTCCGCCAGGCTGGTGTACTTGGCGTGCTCTTCCGGCTGGTCCTTGGTCTCATTGAGTTTGCTGATGAGGAAGGCCCAGGTGGTGTCGTCGATTTGCAGGTAGCGGCAACCAAGGTCATAGAAGTGCTGGATCGTTTTCCGGTAGGCCGTGGCGAGGTCGGTTAGGTAGTCGGTCCGCTGGTCATAGAATTGGGGCCAGTTGTCGGAACGGTTATCACGGAAGAGCAGGGTCGGTGAAGGAATCGTCTGCTTGGCGATAACGTCGTCGCCGGCTTGCTCCTGGGTGTACTTAAAGGCAGCAAAGAAGGGGTGGTCAGGATTGTAGGCGACGCGGCCGGAAAGTTCGGCGTTGTCCGTCCGGGTCTTGGCACCGTGGAACTTGTAGCTTTCCCGGTAGTCGTACTTTTTGACGCCCTTTAGGCCCCAAAGGAAGTCGAGGTGCCACCAGCTGCGGCGGAATTCACCATCGGTCACCGCGTGCAAGCCAACTGCCTTTTCCTTTTGGATGAGGTCGGCAATCCACTGGTTCTCAACGGCGGTTAATTCTTCCTGGCTGAGTTGACCGGCTTGAAACTTTGCCCGGGCGTCCTTTAAGGCTTGGGGACGGAGAAAACTGCCAACGATGTCATAGCGAAACGGTGCGGTTAAGGTTGATTGAGTCATAGTTGTTTACCCCTTTCAAGACAGATGGGTTCAAGTCTGGGAACTAAAAAACGTCCCTAGGAAAAGCGTTCTGTTGCTCTTCCTAGGGACGTCACTCCGTTTACGGAAATTAACGTGTTACCACCCTAATTTAACCAGGCTTTCCAGCCTGATCCTCAGTAGGTACACCCGCAACGTTAGCGGGTAAACCCCGGCGGGATAACGGTCGCCACTCGTGAGCCGCTTACGGTTACCGCTCGCGCCTCGATCATTTGCTCCAAGACCATCTTCGTGTTCGTCGTGCCATCGGTTCCCATCATTCCCGACTCGCTGGGGGTCACTCGTCAACATTACTCATCTTTTTCATAGCATTTTCTAATTGAATTGTCATTATCATACTCGGGTCGGTAAAGTTCGTCAAGTAGTAATTGCAAAAAATCACCCACCGCCGGATGACCGGGGCGGGTGAGAAATAGCTAGGCAGCTTGTTTACTTGGCTTGAGGAAGAAGCCAACGATGATGGTCAAAATCGTAACCAAAAACGGGAAGAAGGCCCAGGGGATGAACTTGAGCGGGTTGATCTGCAGGGCGCCTGCGATGAAGACCCCGGAAACACTCCACGGCACGATTGCGTTAACGGCCGCCCCGGCATCGTTGAGGATCCGGGTGAGGTACTTCCGCTTCAGCCCGAGCTTGTCAAAGGCGGGCAGGAATGATTGTCCCGGCAAGATGATGGCGAGGTAGTGTTCACCGACCATCAGGTTGACGCCGATACAAGTGATGGCGGTTGCCAGGGTCAGCCGGCCGGCAGTCTTTACGATTCCGGACAGGTGGTCGATGATGGCGTTGATGATGTTGAACTTAATCAGGAGACCACCTAGGGCCAGGGCAAAGACAATCAAGGCCAACGAGGTCAGCATACTGGAGATTCCACCCTTGGAGAGGAGAGCGTCGATGGGCTTATTGCCGGTGTGGGAAACGTAGCCCATCATAATCGTCTTGGTGATGGCGGTAATGCTAGTTGACGGGGCGTGAATCCAGCCCAGGGCGGCGGCGAAGAGGGAGCCAAGACCCAGGGAAGGGATGGCTGGTACTTGCAAAATTGCCAGGATAATCAAGAGGGCGACGGGGAGGAGGGCCCAGCCGGAAATCCAGAAGCCGTCTGCCAGGCCGTTCATCATCTGGTGGACGGCGTTGAGGCTGACCTGCTTGGAGTTCAAACCGAGGACGGTGTAGAGGACGACACAGATTGCCCAGGCTGGAATATCGGTGATCAGCAGGGAACGGATGTGTTCGTAGATACTGATTTGACCGACACTGGCGGCGAGGTTGGTCGTTCCGGACAGTGGGGAGATGTTAGAACCGCAGAAGGCTCCGGAGACGATCACCCCGGCGGTCAGCCCCGGGTTAATCTTTAACGTCGCCCCGATGCCGATGAAGGCAATCCCCATCGTGGAAACCGTGGTGAAAGAGCTTCCGCAGGCCACCCCGACCAGGGTGCAGACGATGAAAACCGTCGGCAGGAAGAACTGGACGGAGATGATCTTAAAACCGAAGTACATGATGGTGGGGATGGTTCCTGAGAAAATCCAGGTGGCAATCAGGACCCCGATGGAGAGGAAGATAACCAGCGGGTCGACCCCGGCCCGGAGTCCGCTCCGCATACCCTCCATGACGGTGTCCCACTTGAAACCGCGCAGCTTACCGTAAACGGCGAGCAGGATGAAGGCGATGAACAGCGGCGCCTGGGGTTCTTGCTGCTTAAAGATAATCAGGTAACCAAGGATACATAAGATTACAATCAGGACCGCGAGACTTTCGCTGAAGCCAAAGCTAGGTTCGGCATCTTGAGATGATTTTTTAAAGATTGGCATTGATTTCACTCCCTATACTTAAACGAAAAACACCAGCTAGACTTTGAGACATTGCTCAACCTAGCTGGTGTTCATTTCACAGGAAATGAATAAACGACTTTCTAAAAAAGCATTCACCCTTGCTAGATTGTAGACACCTAGCAAAGACCTCACTGAATACAGCTCTGCTTAGGCGCGAACGTCCCTGTCCGCACCTAAGTTGGCGCAGACATTACAAGTAAGCATAGCTGTTATAATACTTGACACTGTTATTCAATGAGTTGTGAGTCATGATTATTCGTTCCTTTCCGTTGATGTTGATATTATTAAAACATTCTCATTTTAACTTGTCAATCTTTAATTTTAAATATTTTTTGGGGAGGGGTAAATGTCGGTGCATTAAGGTCTTTAAAATCGCCGAGGAGGCTGGGAATTAACTCAATCTCTTAACTATTTTATAGATTAATAATGCCTCAGCGCAGTAGCTGGCTGGCAGTTCAAACGCTGATAAATCAGCGTTTGACCAACCCCAAATAGGCTAGCTTCGCGTCGAAAGACAAACGCCCCAAATCAGCTTGCTGGTTTGGGGCGTTTTTTCTCACTCTCTCGACAATTTATTTCGAAGTTGTCTTATAGGTATTAGTCCCGTTGCTTCTTCAAGCCCAGCAGGCCGCTGAACATTCCGGCAAGGAGTCCCAGGGCACCCATTCCAGCTGCTTGCTGGCTCCCGGTTTGTGGTAGTTGGGCCTGGCCGTCAGTTGTGCGGCGGCTGGTAGTCGCCTTCAGGCTGGCAGCTGTCGTTGGAGTAGTCGTGTGAGCGGCTGCCGCTGTGCTGGTTGCCGCGGCTGCGTTGACTACTGCTGCCGTCCCCTGCTGGTGGCTACCGGCTGTTAGCAGGGCCGCTTGCGGCGTGGCGGTTGCCGTGCCTTGCCCCTGGCTAGCAGGAGCCGTTGTCAGACTGTTGGCTGCTTCGTTGCTGTCCGTCAGAGTTACTGCTGCTGGTTGAACCGTCAGCGCTGCTTGGATGGTGGTCGTGGATCCATCCGGGAAGCTGATTAAGACGTCTTCGGCATAGTTGCCTGCTCGTTGGGTGTCGACCGCTAATTGGCTCGCGTCAGCCCAGCTGGCAGTGGTGCCGTACGGAATTTCGGCGCCTGGTTCGTTTGCGAATGCCGCAAAGATTTGTGCGGCTTGGCTGTTAACAGGGGTGATAAAGCCGTTCGCAATTTGTGGCGCGCTCGTGGACTGGCCGGCGGTTACAGTGATTGGTGTAATCATTACCAGGTTGCCATACTTTTGGGCGTCACTAAGCGAAATACCTTGGTCAGCCTGCATTTGGTTCAGCTTTTTCTGGGCGGCTTGGTAGTCGCTGGTAGCTGTTTGCAGGGCCGCCTGAGCAGTTGAAAGGGCCTTTTGGGCGTTTGCTTGGGCTGTTTGTGCCCGATAGTATTCGCCCCGAGCGACTGCGATGTCGTCAAGTGCCTGTTCCAGAGCTGCCGGGTCGGCAATGTCGTCGTATTCATCAAGTACGTGGGTGAGACCGCTTTGGGCCTGCTTAGCACGTTCACTGGCGGAATTGTGGCTGGCAATTTCCCAAGACGTGTACTGCATGAAGTGAATCAGGTGGGACGGATAAACGTTCGGGGCCTTGTCAGGCCGGTCGGTATTAAAGTTGATGTCGTTGTAGGAAATGCTAGTGCCGACGTAGTCAACCGTCCGCCCCTGAGAATCAGGAAGGATGGAGTAGACCCCGAGCAGCGACATTGCGTGGCCCATCGCGGAACCGCGGTCATTAAACAGCATGTCGTTAACAGCCCTGGCAATTGCATTCTTTGCCTGGGCCATCGTCATCCGGTTAGTGTAATTAACGTTCCCGTCGGTTAGCAAACTTTCACCGAGGCTGTTGCTGCCCCGGGTAACCATATCTGCGGCAGTAGCGTACTGGTTGGTCATGCCGTGATCAAAGGCAGCTTTCTTGAGGGCGTAGATGTAGTGGTGGGCAGCAGTGTCGGTCCGCTCACCGTACAAGGTTGCAACTTCTTGGGCAACGTCGCCCATTCCGGAAGTGGCAACCGCCGTCCCAACCGTTCCGGCAATGCCGAGCTGCTGCCGGACTTGGTTCAGGATGGCTGCGGTAAACTTTGATAAGGTGTTGACTTGGTCCGCGGTGAGGTGGTCCAGGTCGAGGATAATCTTTTGGTCGTCCCCGTTCTGATCCTGCCAGTTAAGTCCCTGGCGAGTGGTCATTGCTGCCTGCCAAGCGGCGAAACTGCTCAGCCGATAAAAGTCATTTGAGTTGAAGTTGCCACTCCGCATGATTGGCGCCACGTCGTTAATGAACCGTTGCGTCGCTGCCGTTTGCTCTGGAGTAAAAGTAAACGTTGGCATTGCCCTTGTGTTAGCATAATAATCAATTTTGTTTTGCAATTGATTAACTTTATTCTGTGCAGCGGCTAAATTTTGGTTGGCAGTTGTTAGTGCGTCCTGCGCATTAGCGAGATTTTTCTGGGCCGTGGTTTGGGATGCCTGGGCATCACCAACGGCGGTCTTTTGCTGCTGGATGGTGTTTGCAGTGGCAACGGCAGTATTAGCGGCTGATTGCGCGCTAACAGTGGCTTGTTGCTGGCTTTGCGCTTCGTTTGTATTAGTAGTTACTGCGCTATTATCAGGGGTGCTGTTATTAGAATCAGCTTTGGCACTGGTGCTGGTGGCAACACCCAGCGCGGTGGCAGTGGTCAAAACGGCAATTGTTGAGAGGGCTTCCCTCGCGATTTTTTTACTAATCATAGTATAATCTCCCTGGTTAATTTGTGAACGAAATATAAACTGGAATTCACTCTTCAACTATGATTATATGCCGATTTGTTAAATAATATAGGGTTATTATATAAATTCTTTTATATCGACCAATAAGCAGTTGTTCATTTTTAAACGAAGGAAGCCTGGATTGAGTAATCAAGTGAAAGGGAACATAAAAAGGCCACCATCCGGTCAATAATTGACAAAAATGGTGGCAAAGGTAATCCTGACTGAATGGTGGACAGGAGCTTTAAATGCTGTCATTTCAGTGCATGAATCGTCATTTCACTGTTATAAAACCTTGTAATAAAGTGGTCAGACCAATTTGCAAACACACTCGGTTAACACTTAATCATTGTTTAAACAAATGGATAATTTCATTAATCGGTTATCGCTTAAAACAAATAAATTTATTTTAAATTAAGGCTGGGTTTACAACAAAGCACCCGCCTTTTTCGTTAAAAGGCGGGCGTACTCTTAGTTATCAACAACGATTTTGGTTCCGGTCGGCAAGCTGCTTTCTAACCATTTTGCGTCCGGGACGGAGAGGCAGACGCAGCCGGGAGAACTGGGCTTTTTACCGAGCTTGGCAGCTTCTGACTTGATATAGTGGTGATCAGGGCCGGTAACGACGGTGTGGAAGAGGTAGTTACCGTTCCAGGAAACGTAGTAATTGGCCCCGAGCTTCAGGTCCGGGTTGTAAACCCAGTCGCCGCGGGTCGGCTGAACTTGGAAAGTGCCAGTGGGGGTAACACTCTTGACTTTGCCGCTTTTCGGGTCCTTTTGAAACTTTCCAGCGGTACTGTACATCGTGTAGATTAACTTATGCCCACTGTACACGTAGGTCCGGTTGTGCTTGAGGCTAACCCTGAGCCAGAGGTCGGGCGTCTTAGCCAGGTCCGGATAGGCACCCGTTTCCGATGACTTTTGCCAGTCGATCGGGGTGCGCATCTGGCTAGCACGCACGTTTGCCGCATAGCCGAGGCAGCAAACGCCCACACCGAGCGTGGCTAGAAACCGATAAATAATTTTCTTCAATGTAAACTCTCACTCCAATAGTATGATTGCTGACTATTATAAGCGTTCTTTAATGAAGAAAAAAGGTCAAACGGCTACTTAGTGTAATCAACGTCTTTAGTTTCCTTGGTCAGCAGCCAGGCAATCACGGAAACCACGGCGAGGGCAAACATGTAGTAGCCGGCCGAGTAAAGGCCAAAGCGGCTGATTAGCCAAGTGGTGACGGAGGGGGCTACGGCAGCACCAACTACGGCGGCTAGATTATAGGTAATTCCGGCACCAGAGTAGCGAACCTTTGTCGGGAAAAGCTCTGGCAAGACGGCGCCGACCGGACCGTAGAGGGTCCCCATGATCACAAAGCCCACTCCAAGGAAGAGAAGCATTCCGGTCATGTTGTGCTGGCCCTGGAGGAAGTAAGGAAAGACGAGGGAGAAAACAACGAGGGCGCCAGACGCGGTGAGCAGGACCTTTTTCCGGCCAACCCGGTCGGCAAGGACTGAGGTCAGCATGATCAGAACTGCGAATTCAACGATGGCCCCCATTAGGAGCAGGAGAAATTCGGCGTGACTAAAACCGAGGGCCGTAGTGGCGTAGGAGAGCGACCAGGTCGTCAGGGTAAAGAACAGGGCGTAAGTGGCTCCCATGATGAAGGTTCCCTTGAGGATTTCCCGCCAGTTGGATTTGAAAACCGCCCGTAACGGTGACTTGGTAACGTTGTTCTTTTCCTGGGCGAGCTTGAACAGGGGCGTTTCTTGGAGTCGCCGGCGAACGTAGAGCCCAATAACGACGAGGACTGCGGACGCCCAAAATGGGATTCGCCAGCCAAACGCGGTCATTTGGGCGGGAGTGAGCCAGTTTTCTAATAGGTAGAATAAGCCATTACAGATGAAGAACCCGATTGGCGCACCGACTTCTGGGAAGGCACCGTAGAGGGCCCGCCGGTTAGCCGGGGCGTTTTCAGTTGCTACCAATACGGCGCCGGACCATTCACCCCCGAGGCCGATTCCCTGGATAAAGCGGCAGAGGCAGAGAAGGACGGCTCCCCAGACACCGATGACCGAGTAGCCGGGGATAAAGCCAATGGCAACGGTCGCGACTCTCATGACCAGGAGGGAAAGGACGAGGGTCTTCTTTCGCCCTAGCCAATCACCGAAATGGCCGAAGAGAAAGGAGCCGACGGGCCGGGCAACGAAGGCCACCCCAAAGGTCAACAGGCTTAGGATTGTCGCCAGGACGGGAGTCATCTGGGGGAAGAAGACACGTGGGAAATAGGTTGCCGAAGCGGTACCGTACGCGTAAAAGTCAAAGAACTCAATGGCGGTGCCCATCATCGAAGCGAGAATGACGGTCTTCACGGGGTCACGTTTGAATTTGGGGCGGGTTGTGGTCGTCAATACTGAATTTTCCATTTAAATACCTCTTTCTATTAATTAATCTTGTGAAGTTAAGGGCTGCTAATGTCGCTTTCCATCTTGCTCACCACCTTTGAGAAAATAAAAAGCCGGTGTGCTGCTGAACAGCTCACCGGCTTGATAGGGAATGTCAATTACTGGTCACCGTTCGTATCGCCGTGGTGGTGATACGAACACGTCAAATTATCCGTATCACCTAGTTAATGATCCGGATAATAATGACGTTTAATTGATGACGGTTAGTAAATGACATTGTCCTGCCTCCTCTTTTTGATGGTTAACAATTTATCATGGGTGGAGTGAGAAGTCAATTAAAATTCTAACTATAATTTAATTTTAGTGATGAGCTTAATTTAATTAATAGGAGCTATTTATTATCGAAGGAATTATAGAAAACACTTACGAAAATTAACTGAATTTGCTAGAGTAACCACTTGTGCATATTAAAGAAGAGGAGAGTGGTTATTATATGGAAAAAATACGCAAGAATGGTCCGCTAATAAGTGTTCACCATCCGAAACTAGCGATGGTGAGTATGCTGCTTGGGGCGTTTGTGGGGATGTTTAGTGAAACGTCATTAAATATTGCCCTGCCGACTCTGATGCAAGCCCTTCAAGTAAATACCGGAACCATTCAGTGGCTGGTAACTGGCTATATGTTAGTAATTGGAATAGTTTTGCCGCTGTCGAGCTTGATTAACCGCTGGTTTACTACTCGCCAGGTAATTATTTTTGCTCTGAGCGACTTTATCATTGGAGCAGCAATTTCCGCATTGGGGAGCAGCTTTGCGGTAGTACTGGTTGGCCGGATGATTCAGGGGATTGGTACTGGATTGATTCTTCCATTAATGTTTGCGGTGGTTATGCAAATCTTCCCGCCACAAAAGATTGGTGCCGTAATGGGGATGTGCGCGCTGGTAATTATGTTTGCACCAGCAGTTGGGCCGACTTTGACCGGGCTGATTCTAGGAAAGCTCTCCTGGAACTGGATCTTTTGGCTCTTCATTCCCTTCCTGGCAATTGCCCTGCTTTTTGCGATTACCTCATTAGAGAACGTTGGCAACGTTACCCGTCCCCACGTAGATGCATTATCAATAGTAGAATCAGCAATTGGGTGTTCGGGGCTAGTAATCGGGGCCTCACTGTCAAGCCGCTTTGGTTGGCTATCCGTTCCTGTTATTACAGCATTGGCCACTGGCGTTGTAGTCCTGACGTTCTATGCCCACCGTCAGCTGAATTTAGCAGAGCCAATCCTTAATTTGCGGATATTTAAACACCGTGCTTTCACTATTGGGACGGGGTTAGTAATGCTTGACTTTGGTATTATTTTATCCTCAATGTATTTGCTGCCGATGTACATTCAAAATGGCCTCCTGTTGCCGGTCGCAATGGCGGGGATGATTATGCTGCCTGGGGGAGTGGTAAACGCAATTACCTCTGCCGCTGCGGGGCGTCTTTATGACAACGTTGGGGCAAAGCGACCTGCACTTGTTGGCGTTGTACTCGCCCTAGTTGGGGTCCTGATGTTGCTGACTACGAGTACGCGGACTACGGTGGCCTTTGTTATCGCTGCCCACATAATTTTGATGATTGGCTGTCCGCTCTTTATGGCGCCTTCGCAGACCAGTGCCCTAAATGCGCTGCCGGGGATATTGTCAAATGACGGGAGCACAATTTTGAATACTATGCAGCAAGTTGTTGGAGCAGTTGCAACGGCGGTAGCGACAAGCCTGCTTGAACTTGGAAGACGGGGGACGGCTGGCACTGCGGCTGCCCGCTTTACCACTGGAGCCCATTATGGCTTTTACTTTACATTAATATTGGCAATTATCGCATTTGTCTTCGTATTAATGATTCGGGAACCGGAAAATCAAAAATAATTCTTGCAATTAACTATAAAATAAACTAAAGTAGATAACTGTTGTCTCTGACAAATAAGTTATCTGCTTTTTGTTTAGTGCACTGGCAAGTTCACAAACTATCTCAGCGTGCTTCCTGTAATCTGGTTTTGGCAACTAGATGGGGCTAACTATTTGAGAATAGAAGAGCGCATTTGCCATTAAACGCGTAAAGGCCGATAATAATAGCTTGAATACAGCACTTCATAAAAATGTTTCAAAAAAGTGTTGACGAGTAATTGATGAGATGATATTATAAATAAGCTGACTTGTTGATAAGTAGTTAATGATTAATTCAAAAAAGTTGTTGACAACTATCTGGTGAGTTAGTAAAATAGATATGTGAGTTAGATTTGCTTTAACCTACATGGTAGACCTTTGAAAACTGAACAAAGTTTCGACGAATCAAATGTGCAGGGTCTTCGGTCACATCGGTGATTGAAGCAAAAACATTTGCGAAGTCAATTCGCTTAATTAATTTGAAAT
>OLQI01001597.1_pt1 | contig 13873 bp, 8 predicted proteins | sample 1672171 | NCBI WGS metagenome assembly OLQI01 (sample SAMEA3136655, study PRJEB25190) | human gut metagenome
TTCTTGCTTAATCTACGTCACTAAATTCGTTCAAGTTATTTCTTGCAATCTGCCTGCCTAAGAAAAGAGGTTTGGTTTTCCTGATCGGTAATCAAAACCGTCAGTTAATTAGAAATGGTGATGACTACGATGTTAAATGGGTTAGCGGGTAGTAAAGGGGTGTTGTTGAATAGCTAGCTCGTTTTTGTATAAAAGTGATATTTGATTATCAAATGATCATTAATATAAAAAATGAACAAATCGTCCGCTAAACCATAACCGTTTTGATGGTGTCACTAAGAGAACCTTTAAGGCGCCCCCTTAGCCTTCGTGACAATTAATTTCGTTATATTATGAAAAATCAGTCGTTGAAATGATTAGTGATCTGGTGTATTCTTTAGTGGAAGAAGCAATTATTATTAACAGGTGATAAGAACTTATCACCGCCTATCATTTGGGGAGGGACTGAAAATGACAATTGTTAGTCTTGCACGTTTCCAGTTCGCGATGACGACGATTTTCCACTATTTCTTCGTTCCATTTTCAATCGGAACGGTCTTCGTTGTTGCCGTGATGGAAACGCGCTATGTTCAGACCAAGGATCCAGCCTACCGGAAGATGACCAAGTTTTGGGGGAACATTTTCCTCTTGAGCTTTGCCGTTGGGGTGGTTACTGGTTTGATTCAAGAATTCCAGTTCGGGATGAACTGGTCGGATTACTCGCGGTTTATGGGGGACATCTTTGGGGCGCCGTTAGCCTTTGAAGCCTTGATGGCCTTCTTCGCGGAATCCACCTTCATTGGACTGTGGATGTTTACTTGGGACCGGGTAAAGAAGGGCTTGCACCTCTTCTTCATCTGGATGGTCTTCATTGGGACGACCGTTTCGGCCCTGTGGATCTTAACTGCCAACTCCTTTATGCAACACCCAGTTGGTTACACAATCAAAAACGGTCGGGCCGAAATGGTTAACTTTGGGGCGCTGCTCGCTAACAAGCAATTATTATTCGAATACGGTCACGTTGCATTAGCAGCCCTTTTAACCGGTGCGACGGTCATTACCGGGTTGGCAGCCTTCCAACTGCTTAAAAAGAAGCGGACGGTTTCCAACGTCAACAAGAAGATCTACCACAAGACGATGCGGATGGGGATGTGGATGATGCTCATCTTCTCGTTGGGGACGATCTTAGTTGGGGACCTTCAAATGAAGTACCTTGTTAAGGAACAACCAATGAAGTTCGCCGCTACCGAAGCGGTTTACACGACGACGGGTAAAAAAGCGCCATGGTCCGTGGTGGCCCTAGTTGACCCGAAGACCCACAAGACGGAAGCAAGCATTGACATTCCGGACATGTTGTCGCTACTGACTTACGGTAAGACGACTGGTTCCGTTACCGGGATGAAGGAAATCAACGCTCAGCTTGAAAAGAAGTACGGCACCAAGATTGGCGGCCAAAAGGTTAGCTACTACGTTCCGGTTAACACCCTGTTCTGGAGTTTCCGGGTGATGGTCGGGTTTGGTAGCTTACTCTTCTTGGTATCGCTTTGTGGACTAATTGCCACCAGAAGGGGCAGGACCGCAATGTACGAGAAGCGTTGGGTAATGTGGCTGTTTGGCCTCTTAACCTTCAGCCCGTTCCTGGCTAACACGACCGGGTGGATGATCACTGAATTTGGTCGTTACCCGTGGACGGTGTACGGGCTCTTCACGATTGCCCAATCCGTTTCGCCAAACGTTTCCGTTACGTCCCTGCTCATTTCTAACATTGTCTACTTCTTACTCTTCACTGGTTTAGCCGCCGTGATGATCGCCTTGGTTTGCCGTGAGCTTCGTCACGACCCGAACGAAGTTGAAGAAGGACAATTAGAAAAGCTTACTGCCGATCCGTTTGCAAAGGGGGCCTTCTAAGATGTCAGCATTACAACTCGTATGGTTCATCTTAATTGCGGTCTTGTTCTCCGGCTTCTTTTTCCTCGATGGTTTCGACTACGGGGTCGGGATGGCCGTTAAGACCTTGGCAACCAACGATGAAGAACGTACACAAGTGATTCAAACAATTGGACCCGTCTGGGACGGGAACGAAGTGTGGTTAATTACCGCCGGGGGGGCCATGTTTGCCTCCTTCCCGTACTGGTACGCTTCCCTGTTCTCCGGTTACTACCTGGTGCTCTTGTTCATTTTGGTTGGCCTGATTATTCGGGGGATTTCCTTTGAATTCCGGGCTAAGAGCCCAGCTAAGTACAAGCACGTTTGGGACACCACCTTGGCCTTGGGGAGTTTCATTGTGCCCTTCTTATTCGGGACCCTGTTCATCTCGATGATTAAGGGGATGCCAATTGACGCCCAGGGGAACATGCACGCCACGTTCTTTGACTACTTCAACTGGTTCTCGCTCGTTGGAGGGGTAGCCTTGACCCTCTTGACCTACCTACACGGGTTAAACTACCTAACCTTGAAGACGGTGGGACCAATCCACGAACGGTCCAAGAGTTTTGCTAAGTTGCTTTACTGGGTCCTTTACGCGGGTGAAGTGATCTTCGCCCTGCTGTTGATCTTCCAAACCGACTTTATGAAGCTTCACCCGGCCGGCACTCTGATTTGCCTGGTCTTAATCGTGGCCTTCTCCGTGATCGCCCACGTTGGGGTGATCACCAACCGGCAGGGAATGGCCTTCATTTCCAGCGGGTTGACGATGGTCGCTTTGGTGGTGCTGTTGTTCCAAGGCCTGTACCCACGGCTGATGGTTTCTTCCATCTCCTCTTCGTACGACCTGTTAATTAAGAGTGGTTCCTCGTCGCCGTACACGCTGGTGATCATGACGACGGCTGCGGTAATCTTAGTTCCAATCGTGTTACTTTACACGGCTTGGGCCTACTGGATCTTCCGTAAGCGGATTGAAATGCCAGCCATTGGGGGGAGTAACTAATGATTGATCGTGCCCTGTTTAAAATACCGGGTGCCCGATCAATGATCATGGGGCTTGTGGGACTCGATGTCCTACAAGCTCTTTTGATTATCGGTCAAGCACTCTTCTTGAGTCAGTCAATAACCGGGTTGTGGCAGGGTCACGCCCTAAAGACGGTGGCGGGTCCGATTGCTTACTTTGCACTGTGTTTCATTGGCCGCCAGTTAATTAACTGGTTCAACGCCCGGCGCCTGGACGATTTTTCCGGGTCCGTGGCCAAGGATATGCGCAAACAACTGCTACAAAAAGTCTTCGCACTCGGTCCCGAGGCGGTGGCCAAGAAGGGGACCGGGAGTATGGTTACCGTCACCCTCGATGGGATTTCTAACGTTGAAGATTACCTGCAACTGATCCTGTCTAAGATTGTGACTATGATGATCACTCCTGTCATGATTCTGATTGCAGTAGCCTTTTTAAACTGGCAATCAGCCGCCATCATGTTGGTGATCTACCCACTCATCATCCTCTTTATGATCATCTTAGGTTACGCCGCCCAGGCCCGGGCCGACCGGCAGTACGAAAATTTTCAGCGCCTCTCCAACAACTTTATCGACTCCTTGCGGGGAATTGATACCCTAAAGTACTTTGGCTTGTCCAAGCGTTACTCCAACTCGATCTTTAAGTCGAGTGAGTCCTTTCGTAAGTCGACCATGGACGTCTTGAGGGTGGCCATGCTATCGACCTTTGCCCTTGATTTTTTCACCACCTTGTCGATTGCCATCGTGGCCGTGTACCTGGGTTTTGACCTGATTGATGCTAAAATTCCTCTTTTCCCGGCCCTGGCCACCTTGATTTTGGCCCCGGACTACTTTTTACCGATCCGCAACTTCGCCAATGATTACCACGCTACCTTGGACGGGAAGAATTCCTTTCATGATGTAATGGAAATCATTGACCAAGAGCAAGCCCCCGCGCCGGCAATTAAGCTGCACGCCTGGCAAGCTGATGACCAGCTAGAAATTAACGACCTGGCCTTCCGTTACCACGAGGGAGGCAAGATCACCCCGTTGTCCGTTCGGTTAAGCGGCTACCAAAAGGTCGGGATCATCGGGATGTCTGGTTCCGGTAAGACCACCTTAATTAACCTCTTGGCCGGGTTTTTAACGCCCGAACAAGGGAAGCTCCAACTTCAAGGACAAGCTAGCACGACGATGAACATCGCCGATTGGCAACACCAAATTACCTACATCCCCCAAAGCCCCTACGTTTTTACCGCCAGCCTGCGGGATAACGTTGCTTTTTACACCCCGGGGGTTTCCGATGAAGAAGTGAAGGACGCCATCCACGTCGTTGGTCTCGATGACCTGTTGGCTGACCTACCAGAGGGGTTAGACACCATGATCGGGGGCGGGAAGCGGGCCCTTTCCGGTGGCCAAGCCCAGCGGATTGCTTTGGCCCGGGCTTTCTTAGACCGCAAGCGGCGGGTGATGATCTTTGACGAACCAACCGCCCACTTGGACATCGAAACGGAGCTAGACTTAAAGGAACGGATGCTGCCGTTGATGGAGAACCGGTTGGTCTTCTTTGCCACCCACCGGCTCCACTGGATGCCGAAGATGGACTACATCTTGGTGATGGACCATGGCCAACTGGTCGAGCAGGGGACCTACCAAGAACTGTTGGCCCAAAATGGCTACTTCACTAAGCTGATTCAACAAACGAAGGGAGAGGGGGAGCAAGATGTTCAATAAAGTTCGGCTCTTACGGGATTTGAAAAATGACCAATGGGTGCGCCCCTTCTTGCATTACTACAAGAAGACCCTTTGGCTGGCTCTGACGTTGGGGGTGTTAACCTTTGTCTGCGGGGCCGGGTTGATGTTTGACTCCGGTTACCTGATTTCAAAGGCCGCCACCCACCCAGACAACATCCTCTTGATCTACGTGCCGATCGTCTTGACCCGGGCCTTTGGGATTGGCCGGCCGGCCCTACGTTACGTGGAACGGCTGGTTAGCCACAACTGGGTCTTGAAGATGACCTCGGCCTTTCGTAAGAAGCTGTACGATTCCTTAGAAGGCGACGCCGTCTTCTTTAACAGTAAGTACCAGCTGGGCGACATCTTGGGGCTCTTGTCCGAGGACGTTTCCCACATCCAAAACCTGTACTTACGGACGGCCTTTCCGATGATCGTTTCCTGGAGCCTATACGTGATCATCGTGGTTGGAATTGGCTTTTTGTCACCTTTGATGGGGCTATGGGTGCTAATCACCTTTGGCCTAATGATCTTTGCGATTCCACTCTGGTCCGTCATCATTAACGGGGCCCGCCAGGCCGTAGAAAAGAAGACTAAAAACGATCTTTACACCGACCTGACCGATAACGTGATGGGAATCACCGACTGGGTCTTGGCAGAACGGGGGCAGGAATACGTTAACTTGCATAACCAACACGAAGAGCAGTTGATGAAGGTGCAACACCGGATGCACCGGTTTGAATTCTTCCGCAACTTCGTTTTGCAAATGCTATTCATCCTAATCGTGGTCAGCTTGCTCTTGTGGGCCGGGGCTTACTTTGGCGGGCAATATGGGGGCCCGGCTAACTGGATCGCCGCCTTCGTCTTAGCGGCCTTTCCACTGGTCGACGCCTTTGCCGGTTTACCGGATGCGGCCCAGGAAACCAACATTTACGCTGATTCCCTGGAACGGCTAAATGACTTGCCTAAGCCACAAGCTGCCCAAGAGGCAGGGCCGTCATTAAACGGGCCGTTTACGGTCAAGGTTGAAGACGTCCATTACACCTATCCGCAAACGACACGTGAGGTTCTAAGCGGGGTTGATTTAACGATCACGCCCGGCCAAAAGTTGGCCATCCTAGGTCGGTCAGGGTCTGGGAAGTCCACCTTAGCCGCCCTATTGCGGGGGGACCGGACTCCAACCAAGGGACAAATTACCTTAAATGGGGTAGCTACGGGCACGTTGGGTGACCAGGTGGCCGATTACGTAGGGGTGATTAACCAGTCACCTCACCTCTTCAATACGACGGTCGCCAATAACGTCCGGATCGGGAATGAGAACGCCAGTGACGAGCAGGTGTGGGACGTGCTCGAACGGGTGGGGTTAGCCGAGATGATCAAGAAGCTTCCCCAGGGGCTGGAGACCCAGGTTGACGAAGCCGGCCTCCGCTTCTCCGGTGGGGAACGCCACCGCCTATCTCTGGCCCGGATCCTGCTAAAAGACGCTCCAATCATCCTATTGGACGAGCCAACGGTCGGGCTGGACCCGGTTACGGAACAGGAGGTCTTAGACACCTTCATGACCCAGTTACAGGGCAAGACCCTAATCTGGATTACTCACCACCTCCAGGGGGTCGCTAAAATGGATCAGGTAGTCTTCATTGAAGATGGTCACCTCGCCATGCAGGGGACCCCGGCAGAATTGGAAGTCAGTTCCGCACGGTACCGTCACCTACTGGCGGCCGACCGGGGTGAGGAGTAAACGAATGAAATGATGGCTGAGCGGTTGGGAAGTACCCTCCTGACAAGATTATAGGTAAGGTCGGACGAAGACTAAGGCGTTACGTACCATTTTTCGGCCTTCTTAGGCACTTGGCTTGCGATTATAACATTCATGAATAAAGTAAGAGGCCGGGAGAAGCCTGTTTTCTCCCGACTTTTTTTATTGTCTTCCGGGAGCTAGGGGCGGCCCGAAGGTATTTGGTGGGTAAAATTAGACCAATATTTTTTGGTCAGTAAACAAATTCAATTATTCACATAATCTTGAAAACGCTTTCTCACTTTCAAGACGGGTTAACGATTTTATGTCTTGAAATTTAATTCACAATCAATCCAATAAAAATCCATTAGACCTTGTTATATAAGGGAGAAAACCTTGTTGACTAAATCACAAAAATGGATTAATCTTATAACTGTAAACAAGTTAATTTCTTCACAAATACTGAGGAGGAAGCTTTAAAATGGCGAAGCAAAGTGAACCACAAAAGATGACGAAGACCGAAAAGATGGTGGACGACCTGGTCCAAAAGGCCCACCAAGCGCTCGATATCATGAGCGAATTCGACCAAAAGAAGGTGGACTACATTACCCACCAAATGGTCGAGGCTGGCCAAGATAAGCACATGGAACTGGCGATCGAAGCCGTTAAGGAAACCGGTCGTGGGATCGTGGAAGACAAGGCGATCAAGAACATGTTTGCGACCGAAGAAATTTGGCACAACATTCGCAAGGACCACACCGTTGGGGTAATTGAAGACAACAAGGCCGATGAGTTAATTACGGTTGCCGAACCGCTCGGGGTCTTAGCCGGAATCACGCCGGTTACCAACCCAACTTCAACGACGCTGTTTAAAGCCATCATTGCCATGAAGACCCACAACCCAATCATCTTCTCCTTCCACCCACAAGCCTTGGAATGCTCCCGTCACGCCGCTCGGATCGTGCGGGATGCCGCCATCGCCGCCGGGGCACCGGAAGGAGCGATCCAATGGATTGACGAACCAAGTCGGGAATCTTCAACCGCATTGATCAACAACCCTGGAATTTCCTGCACCTTAGCTACCGGGGGCCCCGGCATGGTGAAGGCTGCTTACTCCACCGGGAAGCCAGCCCTGGGGGTGGGACCTGGTAACGGTCCGGTTTATATCGAAAAAACCGCTAAGATTGCCCGGGCCGTTAACGACATTGTTTTATCCAAGACTTTTGATAACGGGATGATCTGTGCCACGGAAAACTCTGCCGTTATTGACCACGAAATTTACGATGAAGTGAAGGCCGACTTGAAGGCGAACCGCGTCTACTTCGTTCCCCAAAAGGAACACGCTAAGTTGCGCAAGGCAATGTTTAACGAACAAACCGGTGGGGTTAACGGCCCGATCGCCGGTAAGTCCGCTATGCAAATTGCCGAAATGGCTGACATTAAGGTGCCAGAAGACACCCAGGTCCTGGCCGTCGAAGTTAATGCCATTGGTAAGCAAGAACTACTCTCCGGTGAAAAGCTGAGCCCAGTTTTGTCGGTTTACAAGGCTATGGATCAACAAGATGCCTTTGATAAGTGTGAAGCCCTGCTTAACTACGGGGGCCTGGGCCACACGGCTGCCATTCAAACCCAAAACATGGACCTAGCTCGTGAATTTGGGGTGGCGATGAAGGCCTCACGGATCATCGTTAACTCCCCGTCCGGACTCGGTGGGATTGGGAACATCTACAACCGGATGACCCCATCTTTGACCCTAGGGACTGGTTCATGGGGGGAGAACTCGATTTCCCACAACGTGACCGACTACGATTTGCTAAACGTAAAGACAATTGCCAAGAGGCGGAATAACATGCAATGGATTAAATTACCACGGATCTACTTCGAACGCGATTCTGTTCGCTACCTCAAGGACATGCCAGGAATCAAGCGGGTCTTCATCGTTACTGGCCCATCAATTCAAGCCCACGGCTACGTTGACGTGGTGACCGACCAATTGAAGCTACGGGAAAACGACGTCCAATACCTGGTCTTCTCCGATGTCGAAGCCGATCCATCCACGACGACGGTTGAAAAAGGGGTCGCCCTGATGAAGAGCTTCAAGCCGGACACGATTATCGCTTTGGGTGGGGGTTCGCCGCTGGACGCCGCCAAGGGGATGTGGATGTTCTACGAGGACGAAAATGCTTCCTTCTTCGGGGCAAAGCAAAAGTTCTTGAACATCCGTAAGCGGGCCTACCGCTTCGACAAGCCGAAGAAGGCCCAAATGGTGGCGATCCCAACCACTTCCGGGACCGGGTCCGAAGTAACGCCGTTCGCCGTGATTACGGACGCCAAGACCCACGTGAAGTACTCACTGGCCGATTACGCTTTGACGCCGGACGCGGCCATCGTTGACCCCCAGTTTGTGGACACGGTACCAAAGGGCAACATCGCCGCTTCCGGTTTGGACGTCTTGTGCCACTCAATTGAATCCTACGTTTCCGGCATGGCCTCCGATTACACCCGGCCGCTGTCCTTGCAAGCCATCAAGTTAGTCTTTGACAACTTGACTGCTTCGTACAACGGAGATGAAGAAGCCCGGGCCGCCATGCACAACGCTTCGACCTTAGCCGGGATGGCCTTTGGGAACGCCTTCTTAGGGATCAACCACTCAATCGCCCACAAGCTGGGTGGTGAGTTTGGCCTGACCCACGGGATCGCCATCGCCATCACGATGCCACACGTCATCAAGTTTAACGCCACCCTGCCAAAGAAGTTTAGCACGTGGCCGAAGTACGAAGCCTTCCGGGCCGCCGATGACTACGCTACGATCGCCCGCACGATCGGTTTGACCGGCGACTCCAACGAAGAGTTGATCAACAAGCTCTGCGACAAGATCAAGGACTTGGCCCACTCGCTGGGTGTAACCCTGAGCTTGAAGGCCTGGGGCGTCGACAAGGCTCACTTCGACAAGGTGGTTGACCACCTAGCCGTCTTAGCCTACGAAGATCAATGTACGACGGCTAACCCGCAAGAACCGCTGATTGCCGACCTGAAGCAAATCATGATCGACGAATACGACGGGAAGGGCGTCGAAACCAAGTAAGCACGAAAAGTGGGGAATAATCTCTTGGGCTTGCTTAGACACTAGGCCGTTACCACCATTTCTGTCTAACATTCGTGAATACAGCAAGGGGCCGGGGAAACGGAGCTTTTTCCAGCCCCTTTAGGTTAAAGAACTCTAATTTGCTGATTGACATAGCGGCGCCCCTCCGTTATTCTAGAAATAAGTTAACAACGAAAGAAACACGGTGAACAGGAGAGTAACTCCCGTTATAAACCAGTAAGCGAGCCCCGTTGAGTGGAAGGTGGCCTGGTTTGAAGGGAGCGAAAGTAGCTTGGGAGTGGTCGATGCGAAGTTTGAGTGTCGAACGGGTGCGCCCGTAATAGCGCCGGTGTATTCCGCGGAGTACGCGTTGAGGCGGGGCTAGCGATGGTGCCGTAAATCAAGGGTGGTAACACGCTTAGGCGTCCCTTCAGGTTAATGACCTGAGGGGGCGCCTTTTTTCTTTCGTTGGGATCTGAACTTAGCTAAGTTCTCTGACGTAAGCATTTATAAGGAGAACCAACTCATGAAACAAACATTATCAATTCGCAAATACCTATTAATCGGCTCCTTAATTTTCGGGATGCTGTTTGGGGCGGGGAACTTGATCTTTCCGGTTCACCTGGGCCAAATGGCGGGGGCCCATTGGCTAGCAGCCACCGGGGGCTTTTTATTCTCCGGGGTGTTGCTACCGCTGATGGCGCTCCTGGCGATTTCCATTACCCGGGCTAAGGGGATTTACGACCTCGCCCGGCCCAACGGACACTGGTACGCCCTGCTCTTTTTAATCCTGGTGCACGCCACCTTGGGGCCGCTCTTTGCCACCCCGCGGACGGCCACCGTGCCGTACACGATCGGCTTTGCCTCCCATATCCCAGCGAACCTAAACTGGGTGGGGCTGTTGATCTATTCGGCAATCTTTTTTGGCCTGGTTTACTACTTTTCCTCAAAGGAAACCAGCATTACGACCATCATTGGTAAGGTCTTAAACCCGCTCTTCTTGCTAATGCTGCTGGCTATTTTCTTACTTGCCGCCATCAGCCCGATGGGGAAGGCGTCCACCACCACGATCACGGCGGCTTACCAACACGCGTCCTGGACGAACGGCTTCTTGCAGGGCTACAACACGATGGACGCCTTGGCCACACTGGCCTTTGGGGTGACGGTGATCACCGCGATCCGGTCCTTTAAGCTTAAAAACGATCGTCAAGTTGCGATTGCCACGGCCAAGGGTGGGGCCGTTGGGATCATCGGGATTGCCCTGATTTACATCGGCCTGATTTACTTAGGAGCGACTAGCTTACATCACTTTACAATGGCCGAAAACGGGGGGATCACCCTGGCACAGATCGCTCACTTTTACCTGGGGACCTTTGGCGACGCCCTGTTAGCCACCCTAGCCACGGTTGGCTGTTTGACGACGGCGATGGGGCTGGTGGTGGCCTTTGCCCAGGACTTCCACCAGCGCTTCCCTAAGGTTTCCTACCAGCGTTTTTTACTCTTTAACTGTGGCCTGTCCTTTGTGGTGGCCAACCTCGGTTTGAACCAGATCATCATCTGGTCGACGCCGGTGTTGATGTTCCTCTACCCGTTAGCAATCACGCTGATTATCTTGGGAATTGCTTCGCCACTCTTTAATAATGACCGCTTGGTTTACCGACTGACCACTGGGTTAACCTTGATCCCGGCCTTCTTCGACATGGTGAACAACTTACCAGCCATCTTACGGGCAACCGCACCAGCTCAATGGTTGATCAACCTAGCTAGTCACTTCTTGCCGTTTTTCAACCTCGGCTTTGGCTGGCTGACCTTTGGGATTGCCGGCTTCGGGTTGGGCCTGGCCGGCCACTTCCTGTTGAACCGGCAAGCTAGTACGGCGCCGACGATGCAGGGGGAACGAGAATAGGTATCCGTAATTGGGAAGTCAGTTGGAAATCTAATAACTGAGACTAGAAAAGAGTACCAAAAAACAGGCTCATTCGCACCATTTTGTGAATGAGCCTGTTTTAAGTTTTGAGAATAGATACATCCTTTTAAACTAGCTGTGTTTGAGAATTTGAACATCCCAGGGAAGTAGCTTCCTTTTAGGCGCGTGATTAGTTAGAAGGTCGAGGTAGTCGTTTTGGAAACGAGCAGGAAGGTTCTGTGGCGTATGCGTCAAGTTAAGGATGAAGTACAGGGCAGTTCCGTCAGATTGAACCCGTTTGGTAACTTCAAGTGGGTTCCCCTGTTCAACTAAACCGTTGATATGAGCAACTTCACAAATTTGATCAACGAGGTGGCCTAACCCGTCAATACTTAGGCGACACCCTACGTAATAGGTTCGTCCCTGACCAAAACGGTTCGTAGCAACAGCAGGGGAGCCAGCGTAAAACTTGCTAACGTAATTAGCTAAGGGCTGGGCTGTGGTTAGACGAAGTTGGTCGGCTAAGAAGGTTGCTGTTTTCCTAACGCCATCTGTAAAGAAAACGCTGACTTGTTGATCGGCGGGAAGGGCATCTGTTTCTTCGACCCAAAGTCCCATTAAGTCTGTCAGTGGACCTGGGTAGCCACCTGGATAGATTAAGTCAGATTCGTTGACCATTCCTGACATAAAGGTTGCAACAAGATGACCGCCTTCTTTTACGTAATTGTGCAACTTAGCATCGAGGTTTTCGTCAACCATGTATAAAACGGGTGCGAAAATGATGTCGTATATACTTAGATCATCATCAGCTCCAACAATGGCAACGGGAAGGTGGCGGTCATACAAGGTTTGGTAGTAATCGTGAATGATGGCAAGGTAATTCATGTCCTTGGAAACCCCATCTACCATTTCATATCCCCAATAACTATTCCAATCAAAGAAGAGGGCCACCTTGCTGGTGATGGTACTATCCAGGATTTCAGGACCTACTTGGCTCAATTCCTCTCCCAATTGTTGTACCTCTTTGAAAACCCGTGTATCTTCCGTTTGGGAGTGAGAAATGATGGCGCTATGAAACTTCTCGGTTCCACCCCTTGCCTGCTTCAATTGGAAGTATTGGACGGAGTCAGCACCGTGAGCAACTGCTTGGAGCTCGGTTGCCCTTAATTGACCGGGTTCCTTCAAGGGACTGTATGCTTGCCAGTTCACCTGAGAAGGAGCAGATTCCATTAACAGGAATGGCTGGTGCTTCAAGCTGTACATGAGGTCGTATAAAAAGGCTGGGTGCGACCAGGGAGCGTTGTAGGCTGGATAAGAGTCGTAAGCGATGATGTCTTGGCTGTTTGCCCACTTTTGGTAATTAATTAACTTATTGGGAGTCGAGTGGAAGTTGGTTAAGATAGGGGTTGACTGGTCGTATTTACGGATAATTTCTTTTTCCATCAGGTACTCATCAAGCATCATTTCTGATTGGAACCGGAAGTAGTCAATGTAAGCCCCCTCTAACACTGTATGATGTCCCTCTGGTCCCCAGGCGTCACTCAATTCGTTTGGGACCATAATCTCGTCCCAGTAGTGAAGGGTGTGAGACCAAACATTGGTATCCCAAGCCTGGTTTAAATTTGCTAGGGTGTGGTAGCGATCTTTTAACCAATTCTGGAAGGATTGCTGGCAGTTAGAACAATAACAGGTGCCACCATACTCGTTATTAATGTGCCAAGCAACAACGTTTGTCTGGTTAGCGTATCGTTTAGCTAGTTCGGTTACTAATCGGCTGACGTGTTGACGAAAGTTCGGTGAAGTGGGACAGAAATTGTGGCGTTGCCCAAATCGATGGCGCCGTCCTTGAAAGTCAACTCGTGCAACATCAGGATAGTATTTAAATAACCAGGCGGGAATCGCCGCTGTTGAAGTGCCTAAGATAATTTGAAATCCCTGATTGCTTAAATGCTTAATAATACGATCTAGCTGGGTAAAGTCGAAGTGACCTTCTGAAGGTTCTAGTAGTGCCCAGGAGAAAACATTAATGGTGGCGGAATTAACGTGGGCGTTTTTTAAAATCTGGATGTCGTTTGACCAAGTCTCTTCTGGCCACTGTTCCGGATTGTAATCACCACCATATAGAAATGTGGGTAACTTATTCATTAGTGGTCTCCTTTTTAGATAATTGGTTTGTTAACTGCTTGACGATTTCATCATGACGCTTTTCACTTAGGGTTACTTTAAAGAGGAAGGTTAAGACTGAGAGAATCGCCAGGGCTAACGGGATATAGAAGGCCAAGGAATCAAAAGTCAAAATGTCGCGAGAAGTGAGTGAGTTTGCCATCGCGTTTCCTGTCATGTGAGCTGCTACGGCAATGTAACCAACCAGCCCGTTAGAAATGGCACCAGTTAACTTATCGATCATTGGACGCACCGCTAAAACAACTGCTTCGTTCCGTTGCCCGTTTTTTAGGTTATGTCCGTATAATTGGTGTAAATTCTAAATAGGACTTTGTGAAATCTGAAA
>OLQI01001609.1_pt1 | contig 13761 bp, 12 predicted proteins | sample 1672171 | NCBI WGS metagenome assembly OLQI01 (sample SAMEA3136655, study PRJEB25190) | human gut metagenome
TTCCTAACATTATATTCTTAATCAAAGAACCAGGAGTTAGAAGCCAAACTCCAATTGTATAGATCGATGACGAGAGAAGTACAAGCACTGTATATAATTTTGCAGTAATCCCAAACATATTTTTCTCTTTCTTTTGATAGGTTGATTTTGAGAGGACCGATTGCATCGTACAAGCCAAATACGTAGGAAGCCAAGACATCGTCATAATAGCACCTTTTGCTAGAATCGGTAGGTGATTCCCCAGCAATAAAACTAAACATACAACAATAAGCACGCTAGCGATATAAAGGATTATCTTTAAGTTCTTCGACATTTTCATTTTCGTCACCTTCTTTCACCATGTTATAAATACATCACACCTTATCTGTTATAAATATATCACATTGTTATAAGAATTTCAAGATGAAGACAAAACTCTAGTAAGATTTTGAACAATTTTCAGAAATCTATACAAAAAAGCACCCATGAGGTAAACTCTTGAGTGCTTTGAAACGTTGATATAATCGTATCGATTAACGTTTTGAGTGCAGTGGTTGCCATCCAATCAAATGTCGCTTCGCTTGTTTTCTTGGGGCAACTATGCATAGCATATCTCTATGCGACTAAAGTCGCTAGAGCTATCCTAATTGCGCACCGCCAATTCTCATACAAAAAACACCTTGCAAGTTGCAAAGTATTTTCGTTTGTATTGTGCTTCCCAGCAACGAATTAACGTTTTGAGAACTGTGATGCTTTACGAGCTTTCTTAAGACCTGGTTGCATAGCTCCCTATCTCATATAGTTTCAAAACGTTGTATTTTCAATGATGTTACTTCAAAAGCATATAAAATATATCACAAGATTGGAATGAGTTACAAGTCAATCATGGAAATTTTAAGTCTCTTCATTTCTGATTTCAGATAATAATCTATCCAAATTGTTTGATGATGCATCATCCTAAATACAGTGATTATACTGCTATTGTATGTATCCAAGAAGATAAGAATCCTGGAACTAGCTTACCCACTTACTTCTGCTAATTTAACATCTAAATTACTATTGTAATTCATCACATTTTTTTCAGTCAATCTTTGGAAAAAGATATCAAAATCTTTTGGCGTTAAAAAGGTAAATTTATATCTTATCGGGTTATCATTCGTTAGAGAATACTCATTAAGTAACTCAAAATGTTTAGTAGCAGCTTTATTTTTACCTATATTTTCTGCATCAGGGTCAGATATTTGTGAATCATCCTTAATCTCTACCGCAATGATATTATCTCCTTGCTTGATAAACCAATCAGGGTTAAATTGTCCATTCTTATGGTGACTTCCTTTTTGCCAAGAATAGTCAATACTATAGAAGTTCATATCATCCGATTTGATAAATGAATCAATGTTCTTGACTACTTCCGTATTGGTGGTGAGTCTATCCAGGAATTCTTTTTCTGGATTTCCAGTTGTGACAATTCCAAATTGAGGAGTTTTAAAATTATACTTATTATCAATATACTTGTACTTATAGCCATTCGAAGTATCTGTCAATTCCTTGAAAGTATCTAGGCTAGCTCTGTCGTTTACAAGATTCTCTTCCAAATCCGAACTGTAAAAAAGCACTTTATTTACCTTGAAGCCACTTATATCCGAGGTATTCTTAGGTAATGTCCTTGTTGAAACCTCAAAATATTCTTTAGGTTCAATATCATATGTAACAACTTTTGACTCATCCCTGAAAATAACGTTCATTGATGATAAAAAACGGTTTTTAAGACTTTTTGTGATATGCGTATTTCCGCTCTTCTCCAGAGACTCTTCAATCATTTTCTGTATTTTTGAAACAGGCCATAGATTCTGATATTCACTCACATACTCACGATCTTCCAAGTCTTCAAATCGACTGTATAAAATGTTTGCCATTTCTTGCACTGTTACTTGCTCATGTTCATAAGTTGTTTGGAATTGTCTATCAGTTCCGCTTTTTATATCTGTGAGAGTGATATTACTCTTACCAGTTTTATCATCTGTAGGTAGATTGACACCACTTTCCCACAATTCATATGTCCCCATTTTAGGAAAAGCTTTTGCATCCATTTCTTTAGAGTATTTAACATTTGTCAGGCAAAAATTGTAATCTGAGTCTTGATTAACCGATAAAGTTAATTTCTGTCTAATTTCTAGAACCTCGTTTACAAGTGTCTCTACATTTGTAGACCATTTTTCATGGTTAAATACGGTGACTGTCGGTGTCCCCCACTTCGCCATATCCCAACCTTCTGGAACACGCAAACCTCGCCCAAGAACCTGAGCAATTAATAGCTTAGAGTTAAATGCTCTTTCATCATCTGGAACTATTTGAAATACTCGCTTAACATCCCAACCCTCAGTAAGCATTGATACACTAAAAATAAATTCTACTGGATTCCCCTTATCGTTAACTTTAGATAGTTTCATTCTATCAACAGCTGCTTTCTGTCCACTGTGTACCGAAAGAACAATATCATCAACTTCTGAATCAGTCAGATTTCTTTGTGTTTTTAGAAATTTTTTAAAAGCTTTCGCTTTACTGTCAGCAAGGTTCTGTTTCGATGTTACAATAATAGTAATAGGTTTAATACCAAGTTCTACAGGCATTTGCGATGCAATTTGGTGATGAGAATTTAAAATAACCTGCCATCGCTCATCCTTATCTTTTGGAATATCTTCCTTAGATATATACTCAATATCTTTAACAAAACCTTGTTCTATGGCATCTCGTAACGAAAATCGATAAATAACATTTGAAAAATAATTGTTTGCATTTTTATTTTTACCTTTATATGCCGTTCCAGTCACACCAATAACATATTTAAAGTTGATACCATTATTTCTTTCATCTTCTATGAAATTTTTCCATTCATTTGACTCAGAATAATAGACATGATGTACTTCATCATTGAGAACAAGAGTCTTTTCACCATTTCCTTTTAAGCTATCAACAATGGAATTTCTAGTTGATTGAGCCTTATAAACAGCATTTCTGTTTTCAATTGCAATCGAATTTTCAACAAGTGTACTATCACCATTTAAAATTTGAGGAGGGATAAAGTCATCTCCCAATGTTTTAAGCAGCTGTTGATTTCCTAGAAGGTCTTTAAATTTTTGGGTCAATTCACTTTCAATAGTAATACTTGGTACTAATACGAGGACTCGAGAAACCTTTTTTGTTGCAAGCATAACTAGAGCTATCGCAAACATAACGTATGATTTCCCTGTTCCTGTTGCCAAATCTAAAGTTGCTGAAAGTTTGTCAGCAAGATCTAAATCATCTTCCATAATAGAAAAATCATTATTCCACCTAGCTCTGATAACTTCATTTTTTTCAAAATTTTCTTTCGCTAGCGCCTTTATATTCTGATACTCGCCCGAATTAAGAAAGCGTAAAGCGGTCTCAGCGGCCTCCTTTTGGTAACTTCTTTTCCCAAATAATAAGTCAAAGAAATTTTGAAAGAAGCCTTCATCCCATACAGCTGGATTTACATTTTTACTAACTTCTAAGACTAGATCACTATCTTTATACTCCATTATGCCATTTCTCCTCTTGTTGTTATAAATTCATTCCCAAACTTATCTACAAAGATGAATATTGCCTGACCATCAATGTCACTTTCGTCAAAGATTATAGATTGATTTTTATCAAAATCTTTATGATAATAAACCTTATCCATATTGAACGCATGATTATCATATGACAAATCAACTAAAAGCATTGAAAAGGCCTCAAAGCCACTAATATTTTCTTTACCTTTCAATCTAGAGAATGATTCAAACGAATTAATTCTTAGTTCGTCACCAGTAACTTCAAATTCAACCTTCGGTTTACGCATAAAGTCAAATCCATAGGCATCGACAACCGCATTCACCGAATCAGTATCATCTGCTTGTAAAGTACCTTTGAAATTTTCGGTAAATTTTTGGTACATTGAGTATGGCACACGTAGGATATTAAATACGGTATCCCAATTTTCATCATTATCGTACTCGTCCACGGCAAAAGTAAATTTTCCTTGTGGAGCAATGATAAATATCTCACTTGGGGCAGAGGAGCCTAGGCGAGCATAAATTTGCTCCAGAGTTTCTTCTGATATTTTAGCACCCTTTTCATTTAATTCATTCGGAGAATAAACTTTAACAGGTGAACCATCTTTCATTCCATCAAAAGATAATCCTTTAATTGTGCGATAAGCAGGCTGGACATTGTATAAAGCCATAGCAAACTGTTTCCACTGTGTACTATCGAAGGCATTTAACTTTTCATTGTCATACAGACCCGCATCGTAAACTGCAAAAGATTTGTGTGATTCGTTTCCTAATATTCTTTTTTGAATAGTGTAAATAGATAACTTCCCTGCATCTACAGTAATCCATCGTCTTCCCAACTTCTCTGCCACTGCCGCAGTCGTTCCCGAACCTCCAAAACAATCGAGAACTAAGTCACCCTCATCAGATGATGAATTAATGATACGTTCTAGCAATTTCTCTGGTTTTTGGGTGGGATATCCAATTGATTCACCAGAAACAGTTCCAAGGCCAGGTACATCATCCCAAATATTATCAGCAGGATATATCTCTTCAACCATATTCCCGAGTTGTTTTCGATAATATTTTATATTAATTTTACCTTTTGTAGTTGAAACCCTACCATTCTTAATTACTAACTCTCCTCCATTTGATACATAAATTCTTTTCTCTTTCGCAAATTTTATGATGCTTTCATCAGTATAACTACCTCTGTCTGATGTTCTGTAATATCCAAGTTCATCTTTTTGATATTTTTTGTCTGCTTCTTCCAGTGTGATATATTTTTTTGTTTCAATTTTTTGCCATTTTGACGTTTCTGACTTTGAATAAATTAGTAAATAGTCTGAATTAAAAGGAAGATATTTTGCATCTCCTTTACGCCCACGAACCACACCTCTTCGCCACGAAATCATATTACGAAAGTTTCCTTCGCCGAAAATTTCATCCATTAACACTTTTATATAGTGCATTTTTCGATAGTCCATATGAACATAAATTACACCATCATCAGATAAAACTTCACGTAAGAGAATTAGACGCTTTCTCAGCCACTCTAGAAATTCTGCACCAGCTAACTTATCAGAATAAGCTTTAGAATCTTTATTTGAAAAATCTTGTTTTGTCGCAAATGGTGGGTCGATATAAACCAAACGCACGCCATTGGTGCCATCCGCGTTTTTTAGCTCACCTCTATGCTTCATCTCAACAAGAGTTTTTAGCACTTGGAGATTATCACCAAAAATAATTTTATTTAACCAGTCACTCTCAGTAGTTTCACCAAATCTTCGATTTTCTTGCAAAGGTACTGCGAAAGTTTGACTAATAACAGCTTGCTCACTTTCTTTACCATAGTAGGTCAATTCATATTCTTTTCGTGCTGGTGGAAAGAGTACGCGTGCAAACTCTGTTGAAACTTCATTACCATTCAAAACTTCTTCTTGTGCTTGAGCCAAAAGTTCTAGAAGCTCTTTTTGTCTGTTATTATCCATAGTTTTCCTCATGAAGAGAGACCTTTAGGGTTCCTTTGTTATATTCATAACAAAGGAGGCTAGCCTCGATTTATATTTAAAATTTATAGTTCTATTTTACCATATTTATTACTGAACTCTCTCAAGTATTCAAACTTCCTAACTCCCACTTCTGTCTTACTGAACTCAACTTTAAAATAAAAGTAGTGGTCTCGTCCATCTTTGCTATTTTCTTTATTGAGCTTGAAATAGTTCTTTTGGCTCATGGCCATTTCTCTGAGTATGTCATCTGTCAGGAATGTCAATGGTACATCCATAGCTGAATACTTGTAGAAATCTTCTTCAAACTTAATATAGGAATCTGAGAAATAGTCAAACTGCAATTTATCCTTATAAATCTCTCTCCTCCTCATTACCAAATTTCTCCATTAAGCTTATTCCCAAAACATCATCCACTTTAAGCAACTGGTACTTATCGGCTGTTTTTATTGTGATTTCAGACGGACTGACTTCTGTTACTTGTCTTATGTATCACTCTTTTCTATTGTCAAATTTGACTTCAAATATTCCTATCAACCTGCCAACATACAACTGGGTAATCAAGGTTAGTCTATCTAACTTAGTCGACTCTAACTTCATCTGAGTTTGGATAGGTCGTTTCATTTCATGCTTTGAAAAATAAACTGATATCGAGGCTGTACCACACTTCTTATGAACTCTTCTCAAACAAATGGCTACCTGCTCTGCCATTTCTCTTAAAATCAATTCAATATTAACTTGTTTGACATAATCTCTAGGCAAGATTTGAGAATTTTCTAGTATGAATATCAAAGGGGCTATCATAGCTTTTCCCTACGTTCGATTTACCCAAAGACTTTTTTAAACATAGGAGAGGAATCCAGGATAAGTCCGTTTGAATTATCTGCTAGACTCATCACACAAAGAAAAGGCTTTAAGGGATGTAAGCCCTTGTCCACACACTCGACACTAGCATAGAAAGATTTCATATCCACAAAAGCAATATCAGATTTTGATTCTCGTGAATAACCAAAAAAGCCCATTATCTATCTCTTTTATAGTTGTTTTCCCAATATTTCTTTTCACCTTTTCCTATGGCTTCTGGTAGTTGCTCCAAACATTGTCCCCTACTTTGATATTTAACAATTTCAGCCAACTCAGCCAATGCTAATCGATGAGAGGCTCTGCTAAAGTCAGTGTCGAAGTAATCAACCTCTTCTATTTCAACTAAAATCTCATAATTTTGACAAAGATATTTTTTAATTTCAGATGGTACTAACTTCTTTGAATCTTTAAAAAACAAATGAATATGGCCGTTTGAAGACAACAATCGTTCTCTGATATTGGTTGATTTCCCAACATAAAAACAGATTTTTTCATCTTCTAAAATGGCAAAAAACTTATATACGCCTACAATATCTTTTTCTAAAATTTCAGGGGGAATAGTAATATTCCTCCTCTTAGCTTCTTCTAGTTTTTCTTTATATGTCATTCCCATGATATTCTCCTAACTTACATCTCTAACGGCATAAAGTTTCCGACAATTTTTCCAACAATGCGAGGATCATCGTCATAAGGAGCAAATTTGTCTTTGTATTTCTTATTGATGGAAACTAGGCGTAAGCCATCTTCTTCCAAGTAGACTCGCTTGATATAGGTCCGCTCATTCCAAACAACTGCATAAGCTGCCCCATTATAATCAAAGCCCGTCTCACGAATGAGGGCAACAGAACCATTCGGATATTTAGGCTCCATAGAGTCCCCTGAAACCCAAGAGGCGAAATCATGCCCCAGCTCCTCATCATAGTAGACCGTATCGTATTCTTTTTCACCATAAATAGTGGCTCCAAGACCAGCAGACATTTCTTCATAGACCCGATATTCATAACGTGGTTCAGCAATAGAGACCACCTTCTTATTCTGCTCTTCAGTAACTAAGTCACGAGCATAAGACACAATTTGTTCTTTCCCATTGGGTGAGAGAACATTATAGAGTCTGATAATCTCTATCTCAGTAAAATAACCTTTTGGGACGTTCAAAAGTTTCTCTAATAATCCCACTTTCTCAGTAGAAGGTTCTTTGACTCCACGTTCCCAAGCAGAATAGGCTTGATAGCTAATTCCTAGCTTATCTGCAATATCTTTTTGTGTTAGTTTTAACTCTTTCCTCCGAGCTTTTAATTTTTCTGGTTGATACATGATTCACCTCACATGATTAATAGTTCTAAATTTGCCTTTCTTCTAGCTTCTGTCTCTGATAGTTTGTTGCTATCCCACACATAGGCTAAAGATTTTCCCTTATTGTAAACAAGCCACACCTTGAATTTCTTTACTGCTCTAATCTCGTCCCACCTTGTCTGATCAAGTAATTCTGGTAATTCTTGACTAGTCACGAAGTTGGTTTGTTTCAATCTCCTTTTTAGCCGTGCTATAAGCGAGAGTTGATATTGATTGAACTCTTCAATCAATATTTCTTTAAGTTGACGAAAGTAATGGTGAAGGGAGGCGTTTTGACCGTCAAGGTATTCATCTACTGCCTGTTTGATAGCTGATTCAGTATCCACTTTGTAAACTCTCAACAAGTCAATCAGTCGGAAATAAAGTGCCTGCTTTGAAACTTCTAGATCCTCTTTGACCTTTTGAAAAGATTCACAAGCGTAGTAAATCTTGGATAGTAACACTATATCAGGCATGAGTACAATAGCTGAAAATACATTGGCTTCTCGCTCTAGAATCGATTCCTGATTATCCACCGACTCTGTAAAATAAGAGCCATCGTGCTTCAAAATGAAGTGCCCTAATTCATGACATAAGGTAAAGTTACGCTTGACTACAGGATTGTCTTGCTCATAGGAAAAACTCGTTCCTAGATTATCAATAACTGTTAAACCTTCAATTTTATGATTTGAAAAGTGGTGACTTATGACTTGAATGTTATTCTCATGAATGCAATAGTCAAAATAATAGTGAAAATGATAGTTCAGGGTTGAAATTTCTTCCTCTTTCATATAGGGATAAAGGACTTGTTTTGTGATTTCACTTACTCTTGAATACAATTCATCCAACGAACAGTACCTCCTTTAAATCACAATTTACAAAACTAAACCGATTTGGTTGAGTTTATTATACAAAAAAAGTGGACAATTGTCCACTTAACTTCAGCTGTTTATATAAGATAAAAGAATTAGTAACAAAATATTAGAAATAATTAAGAATGATTTTAATTTCTTTTTCTACTAATTATTACATCAATGACATTCCCAATTCAAATTTGCTATCAAGTTTTTAAATTTGTCAATACTAATTTTTATTTCAACTTTACGGCTATTATAACTGTCTATCAATTGAATTTTTAACTCATCACTTAAAATTAGACAAACGTTACCGTGTGCTAAAGCATTACGTATTTTTTCTAATATAAATTTTCTAGGTAAATCTGTTTCATCGTTTTCCCTGACACAATTTTTTTCATAGTAATTGCTACACCAATCAACAAGATCATGATAATCGTATTCGAACTGGCTTTCATCTATAAAAATACCACTAAAATCTTCTAAATCATCATCTTCAACTCTAAGCATTATGTTATATAATGTTAGAATTGTAAATAAGGTCTGAAAAGCAACCTTATCATCTTCATCTTCTCTTAACTCTAACACTCTTTTTCTAACTTGTTCTTTAAACTCACTGTCTAATTTCTCTATATTATTTTTTACAATTAAATCGATAAGAATATCAACAAATTGAATTAAATTCAAAATAAAGTTCGAAAATTCTGTTTCAAAATCATATAGTAGCTTCATGAACCAATGAAATTCTTTTTCTGTAAAATCGACTCCATTTAATTTATATTCTTTCATCTTCTCATAATTATTAACCGGGCGAATATTGACCACAAAGTTAGGATTGTCATAAATAAAGTCGAAAATTTCATCCGGTGAAGATTGATGGCGATTATAATCAATCATTGGATGTGTTCCGTCACCAGGTTTATATTTATCATCTGATCCAAATTTATAAGTTATTTCATAAAAATATAAACTATCTGTCAATTCTCTATTTTCATCTAAATTAGAGAAAAAAGTATGTTTATACGGTATACCATAAGTTGCTTGATTTGAATAATATCTACTGATAAACTCATGAATAACTGGTTCAAAAGCAATTCCATAGCTTTTTATTTTTCCTTTATCTTTGTTATATAAGCAATAATATGGAATAATTCCAAAATCTTCTACTATAGAGAAATTACCATATTGCATGTGAGCAAAAGAATTTCTTAATCGAGCCACTTCATCATATCTGCGTTCTGCTTCTGGATTGAATACCGCCAGTGGATTTTGAGAAAAATCATCTTTTCCAGTTTGCCTACAAAATTTCTGGATCAAATCATCTTGTTTGATTGTTTGGAAGTATCTTTGAATATTAAATCTAAATATATTCTCCTCAAATTTAGTGTATTCAAAATTTTTTTTAAAGTACTCTTTCTCTAGTTTCTCTTTATTAAATACCATTAAACAAGAATCTAAAAATATTCGAAATCTACTTAAATCAGACACCCTTAATTCTTTGAATTTATTATTATTTATATCATCCAAAATTTTATCGACAGATACTCCATTATTATAGTATTCAGCAAAAAAGTTTATCATATCCCCATTGTTTGCAATATATGGGGAAATACTGTCTCGAACTCCCATCTTGTATTATTTCTCCTTTTCGTTAAACATTCTCTTTCTTTCTTCCATAAAATCAATCAATTCCTTCTTAAAAATTTCTTTTTCCTCATCAGTCAATCCTTTTGAGTTCATACGGAAAAGCAACTCAATATTTCCTAGTTCATCTTCAGAATTATCTGAGTTCCCAACTAAGTAATCTACTGACACATTCAAAACCTGTGCAATTTTAACTAGATTTTCTTGTGTTGGTTTTTTGACTCCTCGTTCCCATGAAGCATAAGCTGGTTGCGAAATACCCAACTTTTCAGCAACATCAACTTGGGTTAATTGTGCTTGTTTTCTTAGAGTTTTTAAGCGTTCCGAAAATTCCATTCTATTCCTCTTAAAATTTTTAAAGAATTTTTCAAAAATATATTGACAATTATAACTGTTGGTTATATAATCTAAATATAGCTGGTGGTTATACTGTTATTAAAAATAATAATGCTAACTTCTAGCATCACGATCTTTGAAAATTAAATAAAAAGTGCGTCTGACAACCAGAGGACTGACTATCAAACTACACTAAACTTCGTACCTTTATTGTAAATGTTTTGATAAGTAAAGTCAAGTCCGTTTTATGGTTGAAGTGAAGATTAAAACAAGTATTTTGTGGGCTTCCACGCATTTCGGACCATTAGCACTTTTGCCGAATAGTAAAGTGAACTGGTTGCGCAAGATTGCGTAAGAGAATCCCTTGGGTGTGACAAGGACTACCTAAAGAGATTGGCCGGGTAAACGATGGTAATTGACGCAAAGCACCTTGCTAAACGTTGCCACCGTGGAAAGAGGGATCTTTTCAACCAAATAACTTTTCTTTACTGCTGTCTATCTTTTAAGATGGACTTACTCTCAAGCTACTAAGTCTTCCTTATATCTTAGTAGCTTTTTTATGCTTACAATAAAGGAGAAATTATGACTAACTTTTTTCGCATTACAATGTAAACGCCTCTATAATAACTATGAATTCACCTATAACATGTTTAGCTACTCACCTAAACTACAAGCTAAACTTTATGCGCAAGCTCTTCTAGACCTCGATCATTTAGTCCAAGAAGCTCGCAGAAACAGTTATCCTAGTTGTGATATTCAGTTCTATAGTCGACAGTTTAAACGTAAACTATTTACCCACTATTACTCAAGAGTGAAGCAATTGGCTTAACTCTTTTTCTTTTGCTCAAAATCAGAAAGGAAAATTCTATGATTCCAGAAACACTTGTTATGAAACCTGACTTTATCGGCCCTGCTTACTATGAAAAATTAGGGAATGCCCCTCGTTTTATCTTTGGAAAAGAGGGTAAATACCAACGCCATATTCTTAATAGTGAAAAACATGGAGCCTTCCACGTCATTACCCCTGCTTCTACCACCGTCTTCCCAGAAGATGCTCTAGTAGAAGTGGTCAACCCTATCTTTCTCTCAGACACGGCTCTAAACGGTAACTCAGTTGCCCCAGCCCTCAATGTCTTTGCGGAAAAATTAATCATCAAAAAATAAGAGATAAAAGGAGAAAACACCTATGGCTAAAATTGGATTAAACTATGGAGAAAAACTACAAATTGCGGACAAGACCTACCGTGTCATTACGGATGGTCTAAACGTGCCTGAAGTCCTTGGAAAACTATCTTTTCGTGGGATTGAAGGCCCCGATATCATCTTTGAAGAAGATCGCACCCAACGAAATCCTGACGGCTCTTTCGTCCAAGTCAACACAGGAGAAATCCGTGGGATCGTTGTCGCAATTCATTCTTCTGTCCAACATGAAACCCTCTTTTTCACCATTGCTGATATGGCACAGTCTGAAATTGAAGACTTAGGGATTAAATATCGAGAAGAGGTTGAACTTGAAGATATCGTCATTACTCACACTCACGTTAATCGTAATGATATTTACAAGCTCTTTGCTTCTAAAATCAAGAAAAAGAATGGAGGGACGCCTATCAAGGAAAACAAACCTCTAGACAACAAAAAGGATAATTAGGAGGTGATGCACTATGACGCTCTTTACCTATCGTGGGATAAGAGTTAGGGCCTTTTATCGTCATATTCGGGGAATCACCTGGTTTATCTGGTGGTTCCCTTCTTTGTTAGCGATTGGAAATTATTGCTATCTTAACCTAGAAGAATTGAAGGACCATCCCTTGCCACAAGTTTACTTTATCGGGGGTGTCCTTGTTGCTTCTTGCCTGGTGGCTTACCTACTGAATCGGATGTGTTACGAGAATATCATCTTCTTCCAAAAGCTCAATAGCCTACGGATTTTATCTCGCTTCCTGATAGAAAATAACCTCTATTTGATTAAAAATATCAGACGTGAAAACAAAACGATTGAAAAGATTGTCCTTCCTCAGGTCTACTTGAAACAGTCTCGCTACAAGATTGAAGTTCGTTTTATTCTAGAAGGCAATAAATTTCAGGACCGTTTTCTCAATCTTGGCTCGACTCTTGAAGTCATGTTTAACGGGGACTTTCGTAATAAAACCTTTGATAAACGGTTTATCACCTATGACATTGCCATCAACCGCATTGATAGCCGTATCACCATTGATGAGGTCGAGGTCAAGGGCTCTAAACTCCAACTTATGAAAGACGTCACTTGGGATTATATTGAAGAGCCTCACTTGCTTATTGGTGGGGGAACCGGTGGTGGGAAAACCGTTGTCCTTATGACCATTATCTATGCACTGGCTAAGATTGGCTTTGTGGATATCTGTGATCCAAAGAACTCTGATTTGGCTGGTCTCAAAAAGATACCTGTCTTTCATGGTCGTGTCTATACAAGTAAAGAAGATATCATCCAGTGTTTTAAAGAGAACGTCGCCTTCATGGAAAAACGCTACGAGCTTATGTCAACGTCACCTAAATTTCAAGCTGGAAAGAACTTTACATACTATGGTATGACACCCAAATTCATCCTCGTTGACGAGTGGGCAGCCCTTATGGCCAAGATTGACCGTGACTATAGTCTCCAATCTGAACTCATGGAATACCTCTCTCAGCTCGTCCTAGAAGGGCGTCAAGCTGGTGTCTTTATCATCTTTGCCATGCAACGACCTGATGGAGAATTCATCAAAACAGCTCTTCGAGATAACTTTATGAAACGTCTCTCAGTTGGACACTTGGAATCAACAGGTTACGACATGATGTTTGGAGATGCTAATAAAACCAAAGAGTTCAAAAAGCTTGATGAAATCAATGGCATCAAAGTTAAAGGACGAGGCTATATCGCTAATAACGGAGACTTGGCTGGGGAATTCTTCTCCCCTTACGTGCCACTCGACCAAGGTTTCTCCTTCTATGATGCCTACGCAAAAATCCCTATTATGGAATATAATGGCGAAGAATTTGAAGTCTTTGGAGAAGACCACCAACAATCAGAACCGATTGAACCAATAGAGGAGGAAGAAGCTCCAAATACTGATACTAGTCTACGACCTCTAAAGGAATTTGCGGAGAAACAAGACCTTAAAATGGCGACGCTTCGAAAGATCATCTATCTCTTGCAAGAACAAGGGATTGTTT
>OLQI01001616.1_pt1 | contig 13708 bp, 6 predicted proteins | sample 1672171 | NCBI WGS metagenome assembly OLQI01 (sample SAMEA3136655, study PRJEB25190) | human gut metagenome
TACTCCGTCTCCAGTAAGACGAGCCACGATTCCCAAACCAGATGGTGGTGTGCGAAAGCTTGGCAAAGCGCCGTATACCGAACGGTATGTACGGTGCTGTGAGAGGACGGCGGTTAATCACCGCCTCCTACTCGATGGTTCAGTATGGTAATTGTCGGCGGCTGTCGGAGGGCATAGGTCCCTTTCATCTGAAAAATGTTGGGACAGCAAAAACAACGGCCGCCCCGTACAGAGCAGCCACCGTTTTCCCTATACCATACGCTGCTTTTCAGTACCGCAAGGATGGGTGTCCTGTTATCGTCGTATTCTGATTTCTTTTAGGGCATTTCAGGACTATCCACAAGGGATACGCTGAACTCCTGTGCGGTTGCGCCCTCCGGCAGCAGCTTTGCCATGACCACCAGCCGCTGATTGCCGCTGTTAGCCTTGTCATACTTCCGGCAGCAGGTGGAGAGGGTCAGAACAGTATCTTCCTCGGAGAAGGTCACGCCATCAAAGTCAAGCCAGTTTTTCCGCGCAATCGTCTCAAAGAAGCTGGTCAGATCATCTCCCGTGGGATCAGGCGCAATATAGTCAAAACCAATATCCGTGACGAACAGTGCGGTGATCTGAAAGATCATGTCCTCACCATCCACAGAGAGATAGATATACGGATGCTCCTTTACAAAGTCTGCGTCCATATAACGGTAGAGCTTGGTGAACCGTCCGGGTCGCAGTTGCTGGCGGAGTGACCGAAAATGGTGGGGTTTTTGTCCAGCTTATCCCTGCCGCCGATTTTGTTTTCACAGTGGGCATAATAACAGCCCCATATGGCGTACTCACCGTTTTCATCCAGCTTTAGGTAATAGCCGTTGTCCTCCGCCTGCATCACAGGGTCGTCCACCTCCGCACCGGGGATATACAGCCACGCCACGGTGTCGGGATTCTTCGCTCTGGCTTCCGCCAACTCTGTCTGCCTGTCCACCGAGGGGATAACTTCGCCCGCGAGAGGCGCTGATGGCTGAGGCGCAGATGTGCCGGGAATGTCGATAGGCTCTGTCTCTCTCTGATAGCAGCCCCTGACTGCCGTGGTCATAGCAACGAGAAGGACAACTATGCAGATGATCGGACGAATGATTCTTGTGATTCTTTTCATAATGCTGTCTCCTTGCCGCGCTTGGATAGCGGCGCAGCTCAAAATGTCATTAATTTGTTTCTTGTAGTGAAAAGAGAACAGCGCAATCCACAGCATCCTCATAATAGCTGCCGGTGGCTACATCCACAAACACGCCGGTCCGGGGGTTGCCGTTGGCTTTCATAAAGATGACCTCGATGGTATGGGTTCTGCTGACATTCTCAAAGGTGTAGGACTTCGCCGCGCCAATGCTCTTGCCGTCAATCTTGACGTTGGCGACAGCATAGCCCTTATCCGGAGTGATGGTGAAAGTCTGATCTCTGCCCTCACGGACGCTAGCATTGCCGGAGGGAGAAATGGAGCCGCCAGCCCCGGCAGTTGCCTTGATGGTGTAGTAGTTGTAGCCGCTGCCGCCGCCACTGCCGCCACCGCCTTCATTGCCGCCTGTGCCGCTATTGCCTTCATTGCCGCCTGTGCCGCTATTGCGCAGAATCGTCAGCGTGTAGGTTTTAGCACCGATTCTCACGACAATGTCGGTTGTGCCGCTGTTGGGGATGGCAACGGTTGCGCTGCCGCCGGTGGACAGAGCCTGCCCATTGATGCTCACGGGCTCGCCGTTTCCAGACACCGCTGTGACTAGCGTAGATGTTGCTCCGCTATCATTTTGCAGCGTATAGGTATAATTCGTTCCGTTGGCGGTAAAATTGCCGAGCTCCACTGCCAGACCTTCAAAGGTCAGAAGGTCATTACCGGGCACTGCGGCTCGCACCACTACGCGGGTGCCAAGCCGGGAGAAGGTGACGGTTTCCGTCTGGAAGGTTTCCCCGGAGATGGCACCGCCAATACTGGTCTTTTTCGTTTCCAGAACGGTCCCGGCAGCATCCAGCAGCGTGGCCACCAGCTCTGCGCTAGTCTGAGACTGCAGGCAGTTGTTGCGCAGAGTAATGGCGGCGGTGCTGTGATCGTTGCCGTCGTTCCCCTGTGTCACATCCATCGTCAGCTGCTCTCCGGTGCGAGCCAGTGCGCCGGTCATATGGACGCTGGCCTCGCTGTCACTGCCGTTATACTCCGGCAGGCGCTGATTGCTTCCCGTTCCACCGATCAGGCCTTCCGCCCACGCCTCGGCGTACAGATAGGTACCCACATTGGGGATCTCGGTTTTGCCAATGGATGTCATATACTCGCCCAGATCATAGGTCAGGTCCAGTGTAAAGGTTCCCTGATCAATGCGGGCGAGGGCGCTGTCTTCGGAAATGGTGATTTCATTACCGCTAACCGATACGCCGTTTGTGGTGCAGGCTACCTCTGCAGGTTCGGTATGCAGATCATCCGCATAGAACGCAAGCTTCACCTCGCGGCTCTTTCCGCCGGCCAGCGTGGCGGCAGAGGAATTATAGAGGGTCATGCGCACCGTGCGCTTGCCGGCGCTCTCCGCAATCACTTCCATTTGCGAGATGCCAATGTCGGGATAATCCAGATACACTGTGCCGTTTTCGTGGATGCCGCCAGCGGCGGTGATGGTATAGCCCGGGTCGGTCACGCGGTCCTTCACATGGTGCCAGACGGTAAGGGTGGTGCTTTCATTGGGCAGCAGTTTTTCCGTAAGGGTAGCGGTTTCCCCGCTGCCAAGGCTGACCGTTAGGTTTGTCACATCGTTCAGCCCGGTGTTGCGGATGGTAAAGCGAATGGGTGTCAGGCTGTTCAACGCCAGCGTTGCATAATCCACACCGATCTGTTCCACTGCCACCGCATCGGTGACAAAATCAGAAGTAGCGGTATAGAGGATCGTTTCCTCACCCGGAACGGTCACGCCGCCGATTACCTGCGGGTTTTCATCGTCATACCGGGTGGTCTGAATGGCGGCCTGCACCTGATTGGTGCCGCTGACATAGACATCAAAGTGGTCAGCCAGCGTGCGATCCGGCAGCTCTGCCAGTTCCAATGGTGCGGACAGAGTGTAGGTATTTGTGGCATAGCGCAGCTTGGCCGCCTTCAAAATGCCGTGATCTACCGCGCCGTTGGCGTTATTGACAGTCTCATTCCAGACGATGGTAAGATCATTGCAGCTGCGATGATCCCCGCTGAGGGAAGCGAAGCGGAAGTCTCCGCCCACGACGGCGTTGCCGCTGCTGGTCAGGGTCGACAGAGAGCCGGGGAAACTGTTGGACATGGTGCCGCTACCGTCCACAGCCAACAGCTGAATATCGCTGTTGCCGTCTCGGACACTGTGCCAACCGATGACAAACCGGTCATCCCCGCTGCCGAAGTTGGCTGCAACGACCTGGGGGTTTTCGTCAAGATTGCTGTCACAGGTCGCCAACATGGCTGTACCGGGAGTTCCGTCAGCAGCCACGGTACAATAGGCGATCTCGTAGGCGGGGGTATCTCCGGTTCCGCTGCGGTCCAGCGAGTAAACCGCCATAGCGGTTCCGTCGGGCAGCATGGCCGCCTGCAACGCCTTCACGCTGCCAGTAGCACCGTTATAAAGCATTTTTGCCTTGCTCCAGGTGCCGTTAGTGCTGTCATAGCAGCTGTACATGATACAATCTCTGGTCGTAAAATTCAGCAGGTTGTTGCTGCCCTGCGTACCGGGATCGGGGGTGTAGACGCTGCGCCAGAACACGATGGCTTTGCCGTCGCCGCCCACTGCCGTGGCTGGGGCCAGATCCGGCGTGCCGTCGTTGGTTAGGCGGGTGGAAGTCCAGGTTGTGCCGTTATAGACGGACACTACGATCTCCGTGCTGTTCATCAGCAGGTTTTGCTCTTCCAATGTCACGGGATCACCGGCATTTTTACCCGGCAGGTCGGTGCCCATGCGAACCCAAGCCGCCGCCGCAAAGCTGCCAGTGCCGGACAAAGAAACGCTCGTGTCGCCGTAGCCGGGGAACCCTGTGGGAACGTCAATTTCAATGGAGGGAGTATAGACGCCGCCATTGAGGGTGGAGAAATGCGCCCGGCTGTCGTAAATACTACTGCTGTTGCCGTCATTGATGTAGGTCAATACCTTCCCGTCATCGCTGAGCTGTGGATAGGATGTGGGGTTGGCATTGGTCTGGATGTTTTCCAGCCCACTGGTGGAGTTCAGAGAGAACAGCATCATCCGCTGCTGGGGTTGGCCCCAGGTACGGGCATATTGCTCCAAATAGTCCCGGCTTTGGAGCGTTGCACTGCCAGAAGCCACCTGCATTCCGCTCTGGGCCGCCGCCATCCGCAGCGAGGCAAGGCTCAGCCCACTGGTGGCGCTATTCCAGTAGTCGTCGATTGTTTTCCAGTCATTAAAAGTCCTGGTGGCTCCAAGGGTTCCGGAGGCGATCACCGCCTCGTAGGAGATAAACAGGAAGGTTGCCACAAATTTGATCCCCACTTCGCTTTGGATCCCCAGAGCCTGACCGTTGATCTGGCGCTTTGTCTCGTCGGCAAGATAGGTGCGGGAAAGGAACTTATTCTGACTGTCCACATCCAAATTGCCGAATAGGCCGATCTTCAGCGCCACGACCGAATAGTCAAAGCCAATACCGCCAAACGCGTGGACATAGGCGTTGATACGCAGCGTGGTCAAAAAGTCATTCACTGCCGTGGCCGTGGGATCGCTCCAGGCAAGCTCTGTACCCTCGCCCTGCCGTCCGTAGCGCACTGCGGTACGGAAATCCAGCTGAATGGCACCACCCAGCTCAAAGGTTGCTGTCAACGGCACGGGGCCAGCCATGGCGTTCACGCTGAAGGAGAAGCCCACACCAACGCCGGCGGTAAATCCTCCGCCTACGGTGAAAACCTCCCACTCCTTTTTTTCGGTGTTATAGCGGATTTCCGCTTCGTAAAAGCCCTCCAACTGCAAGTTGAGATCCGTGCTGGTGACATTGTCGGCTATGGAGTTGGTTTTGTAGTCCCCCTTGGGATCATAGGTGCCCTGGGCCATCTGGCTCAGGTCCCCGGTCCCGGGCACACCCACTTCCAGATTCTGCGTCAGCACATTCGCACCCAACGCCACGCCGTCCTCGGAATAGTCCATGTCCTCCATCTCCAGCGTATTGTACCCGGCCCAAATCATGGCACGGAACACGGAGGGATCTTCGCTGGGGGTGATAATCATTTTGAACACGGAAGTGTCCACCGGACCGCTCAGATCATCCAGCCGTCCGGTCAGCACCTTGAGAATGTTACTATCGCCCACTCCGCCAAAGTCGACTTGATTCACTCCACTGGAGGATCCCATCGTCGCCAGAATACCGGTGACGCGGTCATCCTCTGTCACCTTGGGCACTCGGGTCAGATCAACGACCCGGAAGGGCATTATTTTCTCCTGCAGCAGGCTGCCGTTCAGGCTCAGCTGCGTTTTCATACCCACATCCTTGCCGTCAGCGATCCATCCAGAGGTGGTCATGGTGGCCTCGGTGAGGGTCAGATCGTTTTCCGCTACGGGGATGGATGAGAAGGGATACTGCTTGGTACTGCTGCTCTGGGCGGCAGGAAGAATGCCGTATTCGTCCGCCAGCTTGAGACTGTAATTCCGCGCGTTGGCAATATCCTCGCCCCAGAGGAACATGGTGGTGTGCAGGCTTGCTGTTTTAAAGCTGCTGTTAGGGCCAATCTTCCCAGTCGAGCTGCGGACATCCACCTTCTGACCATTGGCAAGACCGTAATCAACGCTTTGCGCCACAATGAAGGGTTTGTTTTCCTCCCCCGCCGGCACGCGCTCCAGAGAGACAACGCCCTCTGCGGTGCGCATTACATCGTCTACGCCCAGCTTGCCGTTGACGGTCAGCAGCAGCGGATAGTACTTGTCGCCGTCAATTGTGCTGATCTCCAGAATGTACTCCAGCTGATCCAGAGCAGAAAGCGCCGTGGTGTTGCTCTCGCCCTTTTCGGCCGACCAGAACTGGGTGGAATCCAGATAGACGGTTATATTTCCCACCGCATCCGTGGTATAGGTGTCGCCGGTGATGCCGCTGACAAGTGCTCCTGCCCTGGAGCCCAGCAGAGCTGTCTGGCAGTAGCCTCCGTTTTTATAAACGCCGCCACGAACGGTCACCGTCTTGTTCGCCAGCGGATCGCCGCCCGGCGTGATGAGCGTCACAGATGCCCGGGCGACTCGCCGAAGGCTGAAGGTATTCAAGGGATAAAGCTGCAGTTTTGTGGCATCCCGCTCGCCGGAACGCAGATTTTCTTTATAGATGGTGCCCAGATAAATATCCGCGCCGGAGCCGGACCGCAGAGACACCTCACTGGCGATTCCGTTGGGTTCGTAAAGCGCCAGCACGCCTTCACTGTTGGTCGTGACTGTTTTGGGCACACCTTTGCCGTCGGTGTATTGCAGCGTAGTTTCCGCTGCAGGCGTCAGCTGGAAGAGATAGAACTTATTTTGCAGTGTTTTCGCTGTCACCCGTACGGCGGCACTCATGCCCGTGGCGGCATGGGTAGCCGTGACGGTTGCGGTGCCGTTGGCCAAGCCGGACAGCGCCATTTTGGTTTCGGGAAGGTAGGAATCAAAGGAGAAGTTTCTGATGTCCTCATACAGTCCGCCCTGCTTGTAGTTGACGGAAATGGCATTGTTGTTGCTGGAGAGCCACCGGATGCCGTCTTTAAAGGAGTTCCATCCGTACTTGTCATAGTTGATGCCTATGTACTCGATCAGCCCCAACTCCTGGCGCAGCTGCAAAATTTCAGCTGTAACGGTGGGCAGGCTGCCGCTGACCTTGGAGGTATTGTCCATGGTCAGCTTAGAAATCATGTCTCCTTTGTCGTTCTGCACCTTCAGTGCGTCGGCATCGTAGACATACAGGGGGAAGGAGTCGGTGCTGGGAGATTCCTCACCAGGATTCTCCACGCTCAAAACCACTTGATAGGTGTCCTTCAGATTGCCGGCTTGCACACTCTGTAATGACAGGGGGAAGCTCCCGGAGGTGCCGGATAGGCGCTCACTGTCCACCACTTTGGTGGTGTTGTCCTCTGTGACCCGGGTGATGGTCAGCGTGGGCTGCAAAGGGGCGCCGTCAGTGGTGTTTTCCACCGACCAGTCGATATTGACGGCACCGTCGGTATCCTTGAGGTAAATGCTCTGGGGCGGTGTCAGCTTGGCTGTGGCAGGTGGTGCCTGCACGATGATCCAGGCAAGTGCCGACAGGCGGACGTCCTCACCGCCGGCGTTGGGGTGCGGCATGGAGACCAATACCGTGTAGGCAGGGGTATTGCCGTTGGAGAGCTTGGAGAGCACATTCTCCTCGATCCGCACGCTGTTTTTATCCTTGCCGGCGGTATAAGTCGCAACGGGCTTGCGGCCGCTCAGCGCCGCCTCATTCGCGTAGTTGCCCTCATACAGATCAATCCTGTAATTGAACTCTTTGTTCGGCGCCATCAGCGTGGCGTTGGAGCTCCACAGCACGGTGGCGGGCTGATTTACCCGCGTCACGATGGACGCGCCGCCGGGAATCACCAGTGCCAGGGAATCGCCTGCCGTCACGGTATAGGGCTTTGACTTGCCCGTCACATCATCGGCAGTGTCCTCAGTCCCGTTGTCCGCCGTAAAGGTAAAGGTGACGGTTCCCACCTTGGTTCCTGTGGTGGCAACAACGCCGGTATCCTCGTTGATGGTGGCAATGAGCGTGTCACTGCTGCTCCATTTACCGGTGGTGTAGCTGGCCTGCTCATCGTTTTCCCCAAAAACCTCTGCCTTAAGCGTGGGGCGGGTGGTTTTGCCGAGGGAAATCGTATAGTCGGCGTCATCCGCTTCCTGGACGACCTTCACCGTGTGCGCGGAAACTTTCTTTGCCACCGTAAACTGCCGGGTCAGGGGAAGAACATTCACCCAGTCAGGATCGGCTTTCGTGCCCTCGTTGGCCTGCAGCGTCACCGTGTAGGTGCGGTCGAAAGCAGAGGGTACGATTGCATAGTCGCTAATGGTGAAGGCTTCCTTCTCTGTGTCCAGATAGACCTGCAGATGGATTGGTTCACCCGCAGAGTCGTACCTCAGCTCGAGGCGGAACGGGGCTTCCTTCGGGTCTGTGCCTGCCGGGGTGTGATAATTGCTGTATACGGTCTTGTAGACCTGCTCCATGTTGGCGTTCATCGTGAACGATGCCTTGCCGTTGTCGTAGTCGGCGGTCAGTGCGGTGGGAGCGTTGCGCATCAAGACGCTCTTCAGATCAACATCGGCAATCGAGTCGCTTGGATAGAGTGTGGTATCCAGCGTATGACCGAAAACATCTTCCACACCGGTCATACCATTGACGATGACCGTGGTGTTATCCGCATCCTGCACTGGATACCAGAGCATTGCCGTGACACCGTATTTGTTCATGGAAAGCTCAGCGGCGCTATACACTTTGCCATTGATGGTCACGCTGGCGTTGCTAAGATCCACGAACTCGTTAAAGGTAACTGTGATAGGCACATGCTGTCCGCTGGCATAGGTTCCCGCCGGGGCCGTGACGCTTTGAATGGTGGGATTGTCCGTGTCCACCAGCTTGGCGGAGACGTTGCTGGTCTTAGCGGTGGCGTAGGAATGTTGGATATCGCCATTTACATTCTTCAGATACAGTTCGAAGGGCAGATAGTACTGCTGCTTCTCTCTGTTTTGCGTGGTAGACTGCAGGGAGATGCTGACCGTACTGCCCTTGTTAATCGTACAGTTCTCCGTTCTCTTTTTGTCGCCGCTGAGCGTCAGAGCTGTTCCATCGAGCTTGTACTCCGTCAGATAGAACGGGGCATAGGGTTGTGGGGTTATAGAATTATAATTGCCATACGGCGCAGGGCCAGTATAGGCAGCTGCGCTGGTACTCCAGTCAAACTCGATGCTGGCGTCGATTTGGTATGGCTGATAAAATGGGGAGGAGCCGCTGGGAAGCACCGAGTTACGGGCACCCTCCAAAATTCCGATGGTATTGCTTAGCGCAACGAAGTCCGGATTTTCGACACCGTTGGCGACAGTGTATTTATCTGCCAGCAAAGGAATCAACATATCCTGATATATTACGTCTGTATTTTCGTATCTTTTCTCATAGGGCGGCGCGGTCATTGATGTTTTTATTGTGAGGGCATTAACCGTCTTTTTTAGCTTGAGCTGACAGTGGTCGGCATAAGCGGCACCGTCATAGAACACCAGATTTTCCGCATCGTAAAATTCAATCATCCCCAGCAGGTCGCCATAGGAATAAGAATTCTCGAGCCAGGCTCGGTTGTCTCCTTTGGTTGTAACCTTGACAGTGATTTTACAACCACCTAAACTGAAAGTCGAGCCTACGTCATATGTCAGCTTGTAGGACCCGTCGCCTTGGGCGACCCCACTCGTCTCGCCTATCGAGACCTCCACATCGGTGATATAATCGCTGAGCTGGCCTTTTTGAATGCGGTAGGAAAAGCCGACCGGTTTTCCGCCGTATACAGTAAAAGTCCCGGAGCTCCAGCTGTTGTTTGCGAGATCCTCCAGCGTTTGGCTCATCATGCTGCTCATATCCACCGTCTCAACGCCCACAGGCGATGTGGCAGAGGCGGAATACTGCAAACTGATGCCCTGCAGCTCCAGCTGCTCCATCAGGCTATTGAGATTCTCCAGTGCTTCCCCGGTAAACTCCCTGCCGGAGAAATAGGTGTCCTTGATCCGCTGCAGCTCCTGTTCGATTTGGATCATAGTCTTCAAATCGCCCAGCGCCACCGGAGTCCCATCCACGTCGGCTATACGGGTGAGATCCGTGGCGGGATTTTCCAGCAGTTCCATGACAGCCGCCAGTGTCAACACCTGACCGTCCAGCGTGATGGTTTGATCCACCTTGAAATTGCCGTCTTGATCCAGCAGCCCCAAAGCGTTCAGCATGGAAAGCACCTGGTCGCTGCTACCGCCAGTCAGGGCGGAGAGCTGATCCAAAATCGCCTGATTTTCCTCGGGTGTGTTGCCCAGCGAATCGCTCACCGCTGCAAACACCGCTGTCGGATGCATGGTCAGCACCATGCAGCAGACGAGCAGTATGCTAAGTATTCGTTTTTTCATTGGCTTTTCTTCTCCTGTTCGTGTCGGTTCGGTTTGTCCGCCCCGCCTTTTTTCTGGTTTTCTCTGTTTCTGAGCCGGATGCCCTACGCGGCGGTCTGCCCCTGCACTATAAGTGCGTCCGCCGCCCCGGCAAGTGCTGTGAATAACATCAGGCAGAAAGCGGAGAGGCTTATTGCCTCGCGCCGCTGCCTTCGGCGGGTGTTTTCCCGCACCCGCTGCTTGACGAGTGCGACCCGTCTTGCGGTATCGTACATTTCGTTTGAACCTCCTCTCTGGATTTTTTGAAATGCGGCTTAAAAACCCCTTCACTTATATAGGTACAAAAAATCGGAAAAACTCTCACCCAAAATCAAAAAATTTTCAAAAAAATTTGAGACCAGATTTTCGTTTTCAGCTCACGAAAGAGGAGTATCAGAACTTGAGATGCCAAACTGGCATTTCAAGTTCTGCGCAGGGCGAAAATAATTATGGTGGTCGTAGGACTCTTCCTTATGTATTTACAGAACAGGGAATCTCTATGTTGGCGAGTGTTCTACATAGCGAAGTGGCAATTAAGGTAAGCATTGGTATTATGCGTACATTCGTGGAAATGAGGAGATTTATTGCTAATAACGCCTTGCTTTTTGAGCGTATCAGTAATGTGGAGTTAAAACAACTGGAATATCAAAAGCAAACGGATGAAAAATTGGATCAGATATTTGATGCTTTTAGCCTAATTGTTAGCCTGATTCAAAAAGCGGAAAAGGAAATCGTTTTAATTGATGGCTATGTGGATATAGGAACGCTGAATCTTCTCACAAAAAAGAATGAAAATGTGACTGTTGTGATGTATACATTGAAAAGAACCAAGTTATCTCAAGAAGATGTTAATAATTTCAACAGCCAGTATCCTTTACTGGAAGTGCGGTACACGAAAGTATATCATGATCGCTTTTTAATCTTGGATAAGAAAAATGTTTATCATATAGGAGCCTCCTTAAAAGATGCAGGAAAAAAGTGTTTTGGAATTTCTCTGATTGAGGATGCTGGTATTGTGAGAGACATTCTTCAGAGATTGGAGATTGAAACAGAGGAGTAAAAACGCACCATATTTGGAATTCAATCATCAGGCGATAGTTGCTGACTTTGGCTGTGATCAAGAAGGAGCCTCGACCAGAGGCTCCTTTTTGATTAGGCTTATGATGCTAGTCAGATCACTTTCGCTGCCAGCGCCCGGAAGCGCCGCAGGGCAGTACCAGACCGCTCTCGGTGACGGGGAGGCCGATCTCTTCGGCTTCCACATGACCGCCGAACTTTTTCGTCAGGGTGGAATTCATCATATAGGACAGCACGGCGGGTTGCAATCCTGTAGTGTACGAATTGATCAGGAAGAACAGCGCATCATCGGATAAAAGCTGTGCGGTCAGTCCTACGAAATCCCAGATATTATCTTCTATTTTCCAGATCTCGCCCTTGGGTCCTCTGCCGTAGGAAGGAGGATCCATGATGATGCCGTCGTATTTGTTGCCCCGGCGGATCTCACGCTCTACGAACTTCATACAGTCGTCCACCAGCCAGCGGATAGGAGCATCGGCAAGCCCGCTGGCAGCAGCATTCTCCTTTGCCCAGCCGACCATACCCTTGGACGCATCCACATGGGTCACAGCAGCTCCCGCAGCTGCGGCGGATACAGTGGCACCGCCGGTGTAAGCGAAGAGGTTCAGCACCTTCACGGGGCGGCCTGCCTCATGGATCAGACCGGAGAACCAGTCCCAGTTCACCGCCTGCTCCGGGAACAGACCGGTATGCTTGAAGCTGAAGGGCTTCAGATGGAAGGTCAGAGGATCAGCCTTACCGGAGGCTTCCTTCTGAAAAGGCAGGGTGTAATGGATCGCCCATTCATCCGGCAGATGGAAGAACTCCCATTCTCCGCCGCCCTTGGCACTTCTGTGGTAATGACCGTTCTTCTGCTTCCAGCCCTTATGATCGTGGGGCGTCTTCCAGATGACCTGGGGATCCGGACGCACCAGAATATAATCTCCCCAACGCTCTAACTTTTCTCCGCTGGAAGTATCCAGCACTTCATAATCTTTCCAATGATCTGCAATCCACATATAGAAACCTTTCTGTGTGTATATTTTGTAACTGATTTTTACAGGACATAATAATAGAATATAATACCAGAAAGACTTTTTCAAGGAATACTTGCTATTGAACCGCATTGAGCCATTTAAAGTCCTCTTCGGTCGGTTCATGACATATTTGGGTCGATTCATGCAGCCCCTGGTTCCGCTGAGAGAAAGTGTGGTACGTTATCTTTAAGATAATGGGTATCACTATGCCCAGCGGAAAGAGGTAAAACGCTATGAAAAAACGAGTATTGAGCATGTTACTGGCATTTATTCTCTGCTTCTCAACACTGCCCATGACAGCATTCGCACAGGAGGCTGATGCGGTGACAGAGCAGGAGGAACAGCAGGAAGCAGCCCCTGCGGCAGAGCCGGAAGAACAGCAGGAAGCAGACTCTGCGGAAGAGCAGAAGGAAGCAGAAGCAGTGGCGGCACCGGGGGAAGAGACTTCGTCCGATAAGAGCACCACTGCGGCAACTCCCGGTACGGAAGATCCCACTGCGGGCGAAGCCCCCGATACTGTGAAATCCACTGGTGAAAGCATTAGCGATAATGATGCCGGCACGCAGGACACCGCGGCAGACGATGAGAAGAAGGCAGCAGTGCAGAAGGTACAGGCACTTATCGACGCTCTGCCGGAGACAGTGACGATGGAAAATGCAGAAAGTGTCAGTGCGCAGCTGGAAGCCATTGACGAGGCTATGGAGTCACTGACCGAGGAACAGATCGCAGAACTGGATATGACACGACTTCATGCCGTTTCTGAGGCGATGAATGCACCGATGACGGTGGCGGCAGGTGAGCATACACACTTTCTCTGTGGTAAGGATACCTGTAATAGGGTAGGCGGACATACGGAGACTACCAAAGTCACCTTTCAAGCATGGAATGGGACATCTGAGTTGCCCGAGGTGGTAGGTAACTACTATCTGATGAACAATGTTACATTGAGCGAGGCTTGGACACCTGTCGACGGTGTAGTACTTTGTTTAAATGGGTATAATATCACCTTGGCATATAGTAATGATTGCATTATACCAAAAACTGGGAGTACATTCACCCTTTGTGACTGCCAAAACGGAGGAAAGATCACTCACAGCAATGGGTATAGAGGTTCTGGTGCGTTTGTGGCGGGTGGAAGTACTTTCAACATGTACGGTGGTAGCATTACTGGAAATACAGCACGTACGGGTGCAGGTGTAAGGATGTATAACAACGGTACCTTTAATATGTATGGTGGCAATATTACCGGGAACGAAGCCAAAAACTTTACTTCAAATAGTGAAAATGTAGGTATAGGCGGCGGTGTGTGCATGGAGAAAAACAGCACTTTCAATATGTACGCTGGAACAATAAGTAATAACACAGGTGAATATGGCGGTGGAGTGTATAGCTATGATGGGAGCGTTTTCAATATGAGCGGTGGCACTATTGAAAATAACCAAGCTACTGGCAAGAATACGGCTTTTGGCGGTGGCGGCGGAGTGAACATTGTTGGCAACACTT
>OLQI01001619.1_pt1 | contig 13700 bp, 24 predicted proteins | sample 1672171 | NCBI WGS metagenome assembly OLQI01 (sample SAMEA3136655, study PRJEB25190) | human gut metagenome
CTGTTCCAACTTTATAAGTATCAAACTCTTTCCACCAATACAACGGCGCCGTAATCCTCACATACACTGGCATCATTCTCATGTACTTCCGATGCTCAGTACCTGCATTGGATAAGCGCTGCATGAGGGAGTGGTCATTAGATCCTACACAATATTGACCATCAAAATCTTTCTTACCACAAGGTTTAATATCATATCCATACTGTAAATCTATTTTAAACATTTCTTTATTGTGCTTTTCAGACCCAGCAATACTACAATGATCGCATCCGATATGTTCATCACCACCACAAAATCCACTATCACTCTTCTCCCATGAGTTCATCGGATTTCGCATACCTTCAATAATAAACTCCATTTGCTCTGGACTTGCCAGAACTACATTTTCTAATTTAATCATTTATCTCTTTCCCCTTTCTTATCGAACAACACTAAATATGGACAATCGACACAATTCTCCTGCAGATAACCAGTGTGTCGAGTCCCGCCAGTTAATCCTCTACAACAACCAAAGACCGCAGTCCCAGTGTCTTCCATTTCCGAATAACATTTATCGTAGTCGGATATAAATATTTTTAGCACAAATGCCAGGATATAAATGAAAGCTAAAAAGATTAGTAATTCAATCATAAGCCTTCACCCCGCATTCTTTGCCACAATCCGGACATCTAACAAAACCTTCAAACTCGTTCACTCCCGTCTGCTTATGCCTTACGTCTTCTTTCTGATAAGTAAATACGCAACTGCAATCAGGGCACACGATTCTCTTTTTATTTCCATGCCGTATTACTTGAATCATTTTCTTTATTCTCCTTTCATCTAATCGCTTCCTCCGCAATTTCGTTTTTAAGCTCCTTCATCTTATCATCAAAGATTTCAACTATCACATCGCGACCCTCTCGATAACCTTTTTTGTATCCACGCATGTACTCATCATATAAAATCTTCTCGTTGACTGTAATTTCGCAAATATCAACTCCGCGATCTTCCATCATTTTGACAAGCGCAACAGCTTTAGATAATGTCTCTTTGCTTACGGTTATCTGGTGATTATTTACAATCCACGACGATATTGTCTGAAATATAAATTCATCCCTTGTTTCAATCACTTTCGTAGATACCTCATTGATGAAATTCTCATACATCATTTATTCTTCCCTTCTCTCAGCATTTCGCATTTCGATTTCGCCAGTTTCTTCATTATAATTCGGGCACTCTTCGTCATCTAATCGGAGGCAAGGCGCTGATTCGTTATCCAGTAAAACTTTAAGACCGCCAAACCTGCAATCTTTACATTTAATCATTTCTTTTCATCCTCTGCAAGCCTTCTCAAAACAGCTTCTTTCTCCTCGGATTTCATCAAATTCCAGGTATCGTACAAATCAAAGAAATCATCGAGGCTGATCTTTCTTTCTGCGAGACCTTCAATGAATTTTTCAGCCCTACCATCCCGTATGAATTCGACCAGATAATAACTTTCCTCAGATCCAGGGATAAGTATAAGTTCTTTCTGAAGAATAACTGCGTTTTCCAAGCCAAAACCTCTCGTCATTGGGAAATGTAACTGGGTGTTTGATAAAACACCAAATTCACTACCCTTCTTTGTCTGTTTCATTTGCTTCTCCTTTCGTCGAACAACAATATTAACCGTATCAGTAATGCATTCGTCCGAATATATTGATGTAACTTCCCTGTTCAAATATTCGACCGAAATAGCATCCGGTGAATAATTACCCTGGAGTAAATAAACTCCCGTCCCCAGTTCATCCACAATACGAACATCGTTATCGTTGATAAGATTGACGATATCTTTTAATTTGATCATGCTCTTTCTCTCCTATTTATCTGCTTTCAAAATAATTTTGTTTTTACACTGCGGACAAACAATATACAAGTGCATACGATTGAAAAACTCACTGGAAAATTTAGATAATTCTTTTGAGAAGTCTTTCTGTACATCTTCATTTTCATCATAGCTTAAAACTGCGCCACACTTTGGGCACTGAGCCTCTTTTAAATAACCTGGTTTGATAATATTAATCATCTCAAATATCTCCTCTCACTCTGTGCAAACTCTTATTTTCTTCAAAGCCTTCCGGATATCTGGCTTTAAGCTTATCGATGTTCATTTGCATAATGTAATCCAAAGACCACCCTTTAGCTGTACAATACTCAGCAATGAACCAGAGCAAATCGCCAACCTCACTCATCATATGACCATGTTCGAAAGCATGTCCCTGATACATTTTCTGATAAATTGAATGGATCTCTCCAATTTCTCCAACCATACCGTGAAGAGCGTGATTCTTCTGCTCTTCGAAGGTTAAACCCTGATTGATAGTTCTGGCCGCCAGTTTCTGATACTCATTTCCTGTCATAATTATTTCTCCCTTCCATATGGTTTTCTTCTAAACCATTTCTCTGCTTCTTTACTCCTGAGTTCTGGTCTACTCATAAAACTCCGTTTGATTTCTCTATCCTGTTTAATACTTCTTTCGTCTTTTCCCGGGTTTGGATCTATCCATCTCACTCTACCGATCACCTCTTTTCTATAAAATTCTTCTACTATGGCAATTATTAAGCCACATAAAATAAGGACAGCCGTTAAAACGACCGCCCCTAAAAATATAAATAAGCATTTTAGCATACTACTCTCCTTCAACACCGACCATTTTTCCATCAGCATATAAAACAGTAGAATCCGGTTCCCACATGACCATAGCCCGATCAATGAATATACCGCCATCCGGAACTCCAAAGTTACCATATTTATTGATAACAAAGGTTGTCGTGTATTTAATATCTATCACATGCTTATCTTTAATAAACTCATTAACCTCTTTCTCAAGTGCCAGTGAATCTCCCGCACTTCCAAAAATCTTTACTTTCATTTCGTATTCTCCTTTTCTGCTTTTTTGATTCTCTTTTCATCCGGCTTATAATTAACCGGTTTCTCTGAGTGCTCGTTCATCGGAACACCCAGACATTCGTTACACGGATCTTTCTCTTCATATAAATCCGCATATTCACACAACGGACAATATTTTGAGAAATTTACTTCCTTATATATGTATTCCATTTGTACCTCCTACTAAAATATAAATACCGGAAATCAGTCCCGCAGCAATCGCTTCAAGACATAAAAACATGAATATTTTCTCTTTCCGTGTCATTGGTGAATCTGAATCGGAACTGAATACGCACACGAGTGTGAATACGATACAGGTGACTATGATAAGCGAACCTATTAATTTATTCATGTTGTCCTCCTTCCATTCTATCCAGCTATCAGGTATACACTAACGGTGAGCAAGATAGCGAAAGCATCCGTACCCGCTATACATATGATCTTATCTTTAAGATCCAAGTCGTATCCGAATACAAAAGTTATAAATGTGCTCATGGTAATTAACAATAAAATCCATCCGATTACTACATTCATTTCATTCTCCTTTCTTACAACGGTAAAAACAGTGAAAATACAAAACAAACCGCTCCTACAGTTAAAACTCCTGCAGCTATCATCAATAATATTAGAAGTATCGCTGCCATTTTTTCTATAAGGTCTTCCATTAGTTTTCTCCTTTCAAAATAACTTTCCCCGTTCTCAAACTCTCCTGTACAGCAATCACTCTCTGATTCGTACTGCCGGCCCAGGGATAATTGACATCGGAAAGCTTCTCTACGAATTCTCCATCCACCAAAATATCAATCCACTTCATACCGGGCAGATCTCGAATTTCCTCCCACAAATATCCGGTATACAGCCAAACAGTCTTATCGGGCATATATTTCGTGATGTACTTCGCCAAATGAAAAATGGTGTCTCTATTCTCTGGATATAAAGGATCTCCTCCAGAAAAAGTGACACCGCTGATATAAGACTTATTTACTTTGTTATATAATTCCTGTTCGGCCTCCACATCAAATATCAAACCGTCATGCGGATTCCAGGTCACAGGATTTTGACACCCTTTACAATGATGATTGCATCCGGCCACCCAGAGTACTGTCCGTAATCCATCGCCGTTCCTCATATCATCTGTAGTTATATTATGGTAGTTCACATGAAAACGCCTCCTTCCCTGAATACATTATGATAATTCAACCAAACCACCCGATATTGGTTTGAGCACGAACAGCAATTCAATCATTTTTTGATTATCACAGTAAGTGAACTTATCGAGTTTCAAAAAATTGATTGGTATTCCGTATCTTTTAAAACTCCTGGTCTGTTCGATCCGATCCAATGCCATCGTTAAGATATCTTTCTTATACGTTTTAATTATGTTCATAGGATCTTTTTCATAAGTCAATATGTACATGTGCATTCTTATAAAATCAAACGTTTTGGCGTTGTGGTTATCAACATCACGCTCCATAGTTGGGCGATCTATTTTTGTTATAAATCTCTCCAAATCAAATTCACTGTTCAGTAGAGACTTTTTTGTTTTTGGACTCCATGGCCTTTTTGACTGGTCCGGAAGATCAACTGATCCTGTTTTTCTTCCATAAGCTATTTTTTGCTTAATTCTTTTGAAGCTACAGTTATTCATTCCATGTCCAACCTGTGAAGTCAATATGGCGGCCTTTTCAATTTTATCCAATTGTACTTCTGGGTGCCATAAATAAATTCCTGGTGAATACTGTTCCCTTCTCATTCCGGTTAATATCCCATTTTTCAAAAGTGGTACGGCTTCCCACTCGGGAATACTGTTAAGTTTTTCATTGTCATCAAAATAGTATACCGACCTTGTTTTATCATCCACAAGATACACATGATTTTTGAGACAATGATCCATTTCAACTTTAATGCCATTGATTTTCATATAATCCACCTTAGATGCTTATGCATATTCCGATTACCAGCAATATTGCAGCCATACACATACATAATGCAATTATAAATATCAGCTATTGAGATCATTTCTGTATTATATTTTATTATACAGAAAATTTCATAAAAATAAAAGACCCGACGTTTCCGCCGAGTCTCTTAACTCATTTTGAAAAATTGTTTCATCACAAATTTCTGATATTTTTTCTGTACTTCATACGCTGCATAATCTGTAGAAAATCCATTCAGCATTCTGTTTGAAAAGTCTGTAAATGACATATCAAAATTGTTTCCATCTTTTCTTTTAATGGCAACAACCAAACTGTCATTCTCATTGACCTTTACAAATATACCTCCCTGAATTCTCTCTTTAAGTTTTGCATGTAAATTTGTACTAAATAAATACTCATAATCTGTCATAACACCATTCCTCCTTTTCATTAAAGGAGTTGTGAATTTCGCGTTATTCCTCACTGTAATCCTCCACAGTAAAGCCGAAACACCACTTAATCATTTTCTTCTGGAACCAGTTGAAGTGATGATCTACATTTATATTTAATGTGTGCAGCTTGCCGATTTTGATCCGTGATCCGTTTTTAATTTTAGGAATTCCGAAGTGTGCTACTTTTAAGTCATCTATTGGAACCATCCGATGTATTCTCCTTTCTACCTATCTTGATTCCGCATAAACAATCGGGATCATCAACATAAACTACATGACAAAAATCTTCTAAATTATTGATCTTTATCCAATCTTCCAAAGATGCTATTAAACCTTCTGAATTGGAAAGATCGCACAACTCATCATAGCCATGCTGTACGGCCGCTTCACAGATATTATTGATTAATAAAATCTGCAAATTCAATCTGTCTCTACTTTTGTCACAACCTTCTGTTCTATCGCATTTATTATCAATCGAATTCGAAGCGAAACGTGCGCAATCAGCATATCCCCGTTCATACCCTTTCGCGATAGCTATCAGTATATCGTTAGTTGGTAATAACTTATTATCTTTTGCTATTTGTTTACATATTTGATAAGCCTCGTTTACTTCCATCCAGCAAACTTCCTTTCGTTAAATTTTTTCTTCTTATTTAAGGCTTTGGTAATTGCCATATCTATTCCGGATCGGCTTTTGATATGGTAGTAATATAAATCTTTGTATGGGGTGTTCAATCGATTGATTCTACCACTAGCCTGCTCCATGACTTTATAACTATAGTTTTGTGAAAAGAATATAATCGTATCGGTTTTGACACAATTCCACCCCTCGCAGCCTGCAGTATATTGAACCAAATATATCCAGCGATCAGAATCCGGCACCGGCTGATGAGCATGACCGCTCCATTCGGCTACTTCATATCCTATATATTCGTCGTCACTGAATAAGTGAAGCAACATTTCTCTTTCATAATCGAAATTGTAAAATATAATAGCTCTAGGTGTTTTCTCCAGGATCTCCATTAATGTTACTACACGGGACTCATCAGTATTCACTATTCTTCTCAAAACATAACAAAGCTGAGAAGCCTGTTGGATTGGTTCATCCTTAAAAGGGTCCCACCTATTTCGGATAACATCCTTATATTGAGGAATGTCGTACTTAGCATACACATCAATATGATGAGGAACCGTATTTCTTTCGAAGTTCATATCAACCAATATTCGATTTCTCAATCTGATTAATCTGCCGGTGTTCAAATATCTTTCAATCTGTGGATACTTTGTAAACCGTGAATACACAACATGCTCTCTACAAAACTCAGTCTTGTTTTTGTAGAATCCATTCGCCACGAATACCGGTATGTAATCGGCCCAGCAGTCTCCGGGTGTTGCTGAAAGAATAATCCAATTATTCCCACGGGCAATCTTCTGAAATGCTTTTACCCAGGCTCCTGAACCACAGACTCTATCCTCATCAAATATAAAGAACGCTCCATGAATTTCAGCGTATTTCTTAATATTATTCCAGGAATCGATTATGATTTTTTGCCCAGGATATAATTTATTTTGTTCTGGATCTGTTGACATGCGATAATTCGCCAACTCTGAATCCCACTCATGTGAGTCACGCTTCATAGCCGTAGTGATAATATAAAGATCCTGTGGATTCTTCATTTGAACATATTCTTGATCGATATAACTTCCACCGTTCTCTTTGAAATAATAATAGAGACCTGTTCTTGATTTCCCACTCCCCACGCCGCCATTAAGAATACAGCCATTACGCATTTTATTCACAGCGTCTTTCTGATAATCCCTGAGAAAATCTTTACTCATTTTTCGCCTTTGGTGTAATCAACTTTTTATAAAGTTCAAGAGCTTCTTCTCCATCGAAAGCATTTATAATATCGACGGCTTCGCGGGGTTTTTTACGCCCCACGATTAAAACTGTGCCATCCTTACCCGCCGATGAATCAAAACCTATAATTAATGAATCACTGGTCTTTTTCATCGCTTTCTCCTTTCTTAGGAATCCACTTCTTAAATACATCATTGAAATATTCAGCATTATCAAAGAAGTATTTAGAAATCGCCATAGCCAGACCTTTCTCCGGATCAAATGTGTCGTCCTTACCGCATTTTACAACGGTCTTGGTACCGTCGTTCCAGAATACAATTGTAGCTGAATCATTGAAAATAACATTTTTAATTCTGGACATAGCCTTCTGATATGACGATACCGTAAGGCCTGCTCCGAATAGTTTGTTGATCGTAGCTTTAGCTTTCAAAGCGTCAGCATCTAAAGAAGGCACTGCCGGCTTAAAAACACCTGAGTAATTCGACGGCATACTATATTCAGCTCCGTCTGTTGTCATGCGAAGAAAAGCTCTAGTGCAAGTTCTGCACATTTCCTCACGGTCTTTATTTACACATAAATAACAATAAATATTCATAATCATTTCTCCTTTTCTTCCAATTTCATAGTAACTCCGCATTTCATTGCAGCAATTGCAATCCTAGCGTCCGTACACTTTCCTGCGACTCTATATATTGTATAAGCCATGATTCCGGCTATAACAATTTTTGCTCCGTCACTCATAAATATCACTCCTCTAATCAGTGAATATAGTCCCAATCCTCAGCGAGAATATCATTGATACTTGGAACCCACATCGCATGGCTACCATTAGTCATTTTGATCTGCAGATATGGTTCACATTTAAACAAATCTCCTTCGTTAAGCCCCCAAGCTTTTGCAGTCTGCATATTACATGGGATTCCGTTTGGATACCCCTTCTGATACACGACAAACATTCCTTTACCATTCCATCCATGTCGGAAAATCTTTTCTCCATTTTTCACTTTCTCAAGTGCCTGACCGAAATCCATAATCCCATTCCTCCTACTGTAATTTACTCCTCCGGGCTTTCTTCCTCAGCATATCTGGCGGCAAATCTATCAATCTCCTGAATTACTTCCATAGACTGCAGATATGCAGTACGGCCAGTTTTACCATTAACTTCCCAGTCATACGGTCTTACATCCAGATTGACTGAGCGAATATCAATTTCATCCACGATGGATACCATATCCTCACTCAGTTCTCTGTGAGCATTACCGGACACTAAATATACCTGCGGTCCACGATCATTAAATTTCACTTTAACCGGAAGATATCTGAAAGGCTCTTCACCTTCGTCTCTCGGCTCCTTAATCTTGACATTCCAGCCACGATCAAGAAGTTCATCAGCAAGTTCCTGGTTTGGAATCACCACTGCAAAGTTGCGATCGCCTTCACGATTGAATTTGCTCCCCTCTCCTCTGAGGTTTCTGTAAATGATTCTTGCGTCGTTAATCTGTAAAATGTCTCTTGGTGCAAATGTCAGTTCCATAATTCTTTTAATCTCCTTTAAATAAATATAATTTTGTATAAAACAAAGAGCCTCAGCTATTTCTAGCCAAGACTCTCAGTTTGCTTATTGAATGAAGCCAATTTTCGCGTACTTCATTATTTCATAGAAATCCTTGATCGATAAGGTCGCCATACCATATTTACATTCACTGCAAGCACCGTTACATCCAACACTTTCCGTGTTATTGTTTTTTCATATTCGGATGTTCGCAATACATGTCCGCTGTGTATTTAATCTCACCATCTTTGGATTTTAAATAATGCTTCATAAAATCACTCCTTTCATAACAGGAAAGGATTTCTCCGCGAATATCAATTCCACGGTAACTCTACTTCTTCATCGACACCTTCCGGAATATTCATGAAATCCGGCAATGGTTTTTCTTTAGGAATATACGGATCTTCCGATATAAACCATTCATAATCACCATATTTAGAAATAGATTCAATGGCGTCATTAACGAGTTTGTCATAATATGATCGGTCGATAATGCCATCATTACCGGTGATCAGTTCTGCTCCAGATACCTTTTTCTCTTTCCCGGTATCAGGATCAATGATCGTCACCATTTCTTCGGATTTCTTCAACAGCATTTCAGCTTCGAGCCATCTGAATCCTGTCGTACCGGTGGCAGCGTAGAATTTACCATTCTGCTCTCTGACGAGAACGCCACCGCCCTTGCCAGGTTTAACCGGACAGAATTCTCCGACTTTACCGACGAATTTACGGTCATGACCATCGTTGATCAGCTCCTGCAGTACGCCAGCTTCCGGTTCAAAAGTAGTATCTGAGATTTTACCTTTCTTGTAATCAGATTCCAACTTCTCCAGTTTCTTCTCATAATCGGATACATCCGGTAATTTCTCATTCATGTCCAAATATAAAGCCGATTTCACTGAGAACGTCTCGCGCATGTCGTTGATCGTCACGGGTTCCCTACTGAAGCAAGTCTTGAATACATAAGGAACCGCAAACTGCTTACCGGTAGCTGTCCATGGATTATTCTTATGCTTCTTATTATCTCCTGGAGCATATCCATACATAGCCACGCACTCATCTGGGTCTTTATACTTAGCAATATAAACTGCATTGTTTACGAGACACATTCTGTCGTAAGTAGCCTCATGTTCAAATGTGTAACCATATCGCTTACCAAAGTCCATAACGAATTTGATAATTTCTGGTGTGGCATCCGGAATCTTAATGGAATCCGTCTTAATATGAGCGACAGTGAACCCGCGTTTCTGTACCTCATGCTTGAGATCCACCATAAACAGCGCACCACGTTTGGCAACGATATTGTCTTTGTTACGAATATCCCTGAATGGATTATCGAAGTTGGCTGATGTAAGACCGTATACAGAGTTAATTGCAGTCTTGAGTGCATTAGCAAGATCTTTGGATGTCAACTCGCCATTCTTAACCCTCTCGACATGTTTCGTGAGTTTACCATCCAACATGCCATTGACAATATCCCAGGCTTCATGTTTGATAGACACACGTCCCTCGACGATTTCTCTATATGCTGTTGTGTATCTGACCCCAAACAGACACTCAGCAATGGTGCTGTGCGGGTGCATTGAAGCAATATCCAGCAACGCTACGTTTCCATACATGCCTGGTTCAGCGTACACATAACCACCCTCGCCAACTTCTTCTCCACGATATGTAGAAACACCATTTTCGTATTTGTAGCCCGGAAAATATGGCAACAAGCTGCAGGCTTCTCCGTGAGGTTCTGCCATCATTTCCCTACAGGATTTCTCAAGGAAGGCCTTTACTTCCGGATCGAGTTCGTACACAGGTTCAGCCAAGTTACGATACTGAAACTCATTCTGAGGATGCTTATTATTGCCAAATATAAATCTCTGAGTCAGAGTGTTTGTGGTATCATTTACGGTCAATCCGGCCAGATCAGCCAGGATCTCCCTTGCGATAAAATCACTCTTCAGGTAATCCCATGCTGCTTCAGTCGCCAGGACATCATTATCACAGTATTCTGCTACTTTCTGCCATAATTCTTTGGGAACCGGCTTGTCCCACGGAAGACCAAGCTCCTGATGATGAATCCCCATTTCGATCTCGAGTTTTTTCAAGCTCTTTTTGTTACCCGCAGAAGCGAAATCATAAATATCAGTGTATGAAATATTGTACGCCTCGCCGAATAATACCTTTCGACTGTCACCTTTTTTCGTATTTACAATTTTCTGGGATAAATCATACAGCTGCTCGTTTGTATATCCCATCATACAAGCGTAGAGCATATGATTATCGTATCTACGGCAGTTAAAACCAACCAACCGGAATTTGATAAGTTCTTCAATATCCTGCGGTCTTGGATTTATCAACCTTACGATAGGTTTTCCCTCTTCCTGGACTTTCCAGTTAACTAGGAACAAGTTGGGAAATACCTCACAATCATAAAAAACCAGCGGTTTCTCATCGTTCGTGAGTGCTACCGCCGGTTCTTCAGATTTGAATTTCATTTTACTTACAAGTCTCAGACAATATTCAGCCTGATTGGTACTTTGAGCTGCGAAAGAATATACCGCGTTTCTCATATCAGATACATCATATGCTTTGTCGCTGGCATAAGCATCATTGAGAAGCTTATTGATAAAATCAACACTACTTCGAGTGTCGTGATGATATTCTTTTTCGAGATTTCTTTTTATCGTAGTCCTGAGACTCTGTTCGTTTTTAAATCCTTCAATATTTATCACTTTTTTTCCTCCTTCCTTCAAAGGAAGTCCTGAGCTAATATGTGCAATAGGTAAATCATTGCATTTTGTAAGCTTTCTCCTGAGTGAACTTTTTCCTGTGAATACCTTTATTTCAATGTCTTTGTCGTAAAGACGGTTGAGTTGTTTCGGATCTCCATCATAAATATAATGAAGGTGAATCCCCGCCCCACTTTTACTTAACTCAGCATATGTAGCCGGCCATTTGCTTGCCGCAGCCAGATTTTTCTCGAATGATTTATTACCGGACTCATCCTTAATATCAAAATCAATGACTATATGATTTTCTGGAACCTTGACATAATGAAGTTTCGATGTGTCGATATCGCTGAGTTTGGTTTTGACTTTATCCCAGGGCTTGACAGGGGTTTCATTTTCGTTTGCGTATTGAGCAAAACACTCGGCGCAGGACTCATCGAAGACTGACTGTATCCCCTCTCCAAAATCGATGGATTTCTGTATTTGTTGTACATCTTTCTTCTCACTCCTCATATCTTTCTCGAATCTATCGAGTCGGAACCCTGAATATACATTCCGAGCCTGAGATTCGCTGTCAAATTCCTCGTCGAAATTCCAGAAATAATTCCTAAGCTCTTCTTTGAACACTCTCTGAGAATATGGATATGGTACCTTGGTCTCGTCGCAATACACCTTATACATTTCCCATGCAGTTTTGAGAGTCGTTCCGTCATTCTTTTTAAACACACTGAATGAATCAATCATGAAATTATAGAAATCATTTGTAGCACCCATCATCAGCGTCGGAACATATGAATCGTACACATGTTTATTCGCCAAATATACCTGATGACAGTGATACGCAATTCCCGGAAGCTCAAAAGGGATTTTATCCATACAATCTGAATATTCCCTCTGGTCGAGTTTATTGCCGGATGGCGTGACATCGATCAATCGTCTGAGTAAACCAGATTTGCTGTCTGTAATTTTCACTGGCTTATTAGTTCCCATAAATAAGAAAGCGTTAAATCTATTTGCATAAGTAGATTTAAACTTCTCATTTACAGTCATAAGCTCGTGGGATACAAGACTGTTTAATCGAGTGTTATCCTCAATTTTGGATAAATCTCCATCATGCTGAATTGCAATAAGTGGGTTTGCTTTAAACGCCTCTAACGCAAAAGAGTTATTAGCCGATCCCAACGCCTTAGCGTCAAAGACCGAATAATAACCCTCAAATAACTGCTGTATAATATTTAAGACTGTCGATTTACCGGTTCCTGCAGAACCATAGAGAACCATAAACTTTTGAATATTCTTGGAATCTCCTTCGATAACTGCACCGATGGCCCATTCGATTTTCTTTCGTTCCCCTGGGGAATATAAAGTAGACATAAGCCTTTCGTATCCTGAAATATCACATTCTCTCAGCGGATAACTGAGCGTTCGGCTGGCGTAATCCTTTTTATTCGTCTTGGTATCACCAAATATAATTTTCTCATCCAATGGATGATAGTTATCTCGCATCTGCTTTTGACAATATTTATGCCAGGCGTCTATAGAACCGGAGTTTGAATCCCACATATACTTTGTGTAGAGTTCGTCGTCGGCATGTTCTTCCTGTTTTTTCGTATATTCGTATAATGCGGCATCAACCATGTTGATCACGTCTTCTTCGTCAGTAGACCAGAGACCGGTATCTTCATTCCAAACAGCATAGAAATCGCCGCCCCGTATCATGAGATCCGACGATTTCTTCAGAACAAATTTAGGGAATATCTCGGTGACACCCTTTTTCACTTGGCGCGTCGAAATCTTCATGAAATCAATCATTACACTATGCTTCTCCTTTCAAGATTTAAGATATGCTGTCGAGATACCAGCACAATTGTGTCCAAATGTCCACTTTCGTTAAATCCACGTCAACGCCTCGAATTCTGAATAAACCGCCATCCCCGTCTGACTCATACTGTCTATCCAGAAATGTATTTACGATATTTCCAGCAGATTTCTTATCAAAATTATTATCATTCATAGCTCCAAGGCCCATGGTCGTGATCATTCCCCAAAACCATTGCCCGGTTCGATCGCCGAGTGCCGGATTGTCCATAATGGTCTCCTCGATTCTAATGGCCAAAGCCACCATCATCTCCAGAACACTGCATGGACCTTCGAGACAATCTCTAATCCAATCATTCTGATTTTCTCTGCCTGTATCAACAGCAAATCGCCATCTAAGATCTACACCATCTTCAGCTCGGTTTTCGTCGCTTCGCATTTCGTATCTGAACGTAATCATGTGTAAG
>OLQI01001644.1_pt1 | contig 13515 bp, 16 predicted proteins | sample 1672171 | NCBI WGS metagenome assembly OLQI01 (sample SAMEA3136655, study PRJEB25190) | human gut metagenome
AATCCGGCTACACCCCAAAAGCGGTACAAAGTGACGGTACGGTGGATTCCATCACCACAGAGGAAATCAACGAATTTCTCACCACCTTTTTCAAGCTGTACCCTACAGCAACCGCAAAGGAACTGACCTATTATGTGAGTGAGGGCGTGCTGAAACCTGTGGGGAAAGAGTATATTTTCTCGGAACTGGTGAATCCGGTTTATAACCGAAACGGAAATCAGGTGACAGCTTCCCTTGCAGTGAAATATCTGGATAACCAGACCATGACAACACAGGTATCACAGTTTAACCTTGTGCTGGAAAAGAACGGGGAAAACTGGAAGATTGTGAAATGATTATATATTCCAATAGTAAACAGATGATAAAAAATCATCTGTTTACTATTGGATGTGAGATAAATTCTTGTTTTAATTCCTAAATCTTTCTATAATAAAATTAAATTATCAATCTAATTTCATATTCTTTTCATATAAATGCTGTACAGTAAAAATGGAGGTGAATATATGGCTAAAATATTGATTGTCGAAGATGATAAAAGAACAAATATGGCTATTTGTGAATATTTAAAACCAACCGGACATAACATTGTTTCTGCTTATGATGGTGAGGAAGCATTGCAATTATTTCATAGTACAACAATAGATTTAATTGTTTTAGACATTATGCTTCCACGATTAACTGGGATTGCTGTTTTACATGAAATAAGAAAAAGCAGTCTTATACCTGTACTTATGCTCACAGCGATTGAGGATGAATATACGCAATCACAAAGTTTTGATGAATTAGCAGATGATTATGTAACAAAACCTTTTTCTATGGTATTGCTTGGAAAAAGAATCACCGCTCTTTTGCGCCGCTGTGGACAAATGCAGTCTATAGACACTATTACTTTCGGGGATGTTACTGTCAATTTTTCTGGATATACAGCCCATGATAAAAATGGAAGAATTGACATTACTCCAAAAGAAATAGAATTATTAAAACTTCTTATAGAACATAAAGGACTGGTTTTGACCCGTTCACAAATTCTTGACGAACTATGGGGATATGATTACCCTATTATCGACCGGACAATAGATACTTATATCAAAAATTTAAGAAAAAAATTACGTCTTAATTGTATTGTAACAGTAAAAGGAATCGGCTATAAGTATGAGGTGGTGGAATGAAACGATTAAAAATATTGCCTAAAATTTTTTTATATACATTCAGCATTATGGTGTTTATTATAATTGCAGCTCATCTGATTTTGTATTTACTTGCCCCACGAATTGCTATAGATTACACTTCATCAGTAATATCAAATCAAAGTGAATATGTATTAGATGGCAGTATCGACCCTTTGCAGTTTGTATCACAGGCAATTTGGCAGGCGTTACCATTTTCTGTTTTTTGTTGTATTATTCTTTGTGCAATATGTTCCTATTTTTTTTCAAAAAGTATTACAACACCAATTCGGAAAATTTCAAGTGTGACAAAACAAATGTCTAAAATGGATAAATCTGCTGTTTGTATAGTATCTTCTCAAGATGAAGTGAGAGAATTAGCTGATAATATCAATCAATTATATTATCGTCTATTTACAACTATTAAAAATCTTGAAGCAGAAAAGGAAAAGGTTAAAGAAAGTGAACAGGCAAAAATTGATTTTTTAAGGGCAGCGTCACATGAATTAAAAACCCCAGTAACCGCTTTAAATGCAACCTTGGAAAACATGATTTTAGGAGTGGGAAGTTATTGTGATTATTCCACATATCTTCCTGAATGTAAGGATATAGTAGAACAGCTTGCAACCATGATTCATGAAATTTTAGAAACTTCCAAAATAAATATGGAAACCACTCAGGAAGATTCTACGAAATGTAATTTATCAGACTTAATTTTGAATGTATGTGAACCATATAAACTGATTGCTGCGACTCATGGTATCAATTTAAAGTTAGATATTCCTCAAGAATACAGGATAATAATTCCACAAAAGCAATTTAGTCGGGCATTTTCTAATATTATTGCAAATGCTGTCACCTATACTCCAAATGAGGGGAGTGTTTTTGTCTGTTTAAAAGAACATACTTTAACGGTAGAAAATGAATGTATTCCGATTGATAAACAACAATTAGCACATATATTTGAACCATTTTATCGTCCTGATTTTTCTCGCAATAGTGATAGCGGTGGAAATGGATTAGGACTTTACATTGTCTCAACTATTTTTTCATCACTTCATATTTCGTATGAATTTTTACCAACAGAATCACAAAAAGGGATGTGTTTCTCTATCCTCCTGCCAAAAGCTCTCTAATTTCAGAGGGCTTTTTTTCGCCCTAAATTCTATATTCATTTCATATACATTCCATATTGAACATTTATGATGTTCCTGTATTCAAAATAAAAAATCAGGAGGTATAAAAAATCATGAACTTTATGAAAAGAGCATTTCTATATGTCTCACGTAAAAGAGGAAAGAGTATTTTGCTTTTTTTCATCCTTTTAATTCTGTCAACTTTTGTTCTAACAGGACTAAGTATTGGAAGCGCGTCAAAACAAGCTCAAAAAAATTTAAGACAAAATATCGGCGGCTCTTTCAATATTGATGTCAATTATTCAGATTCAAATCCATATTATCACGAAGAAGAAAGTGAGAATGAAGATGGGTCTTCCGACCTTTTAATGTACTCGACTGAGCAGGTGACATCAAAAATGGTAGAAAACATTCGGAATATTTCCGGTGTTAAATTCTGTGATGCAACAACGGAAAGTCTGATAAATTTTGATAAACTTTTACCATTTGCCGGAACTGTTCCATTAGATGAGAGTCTTTCTCATTGTGTAAAAAGCATTGGTGTATGGCGTTCAGAAGAACAAAATTTCTTTACTTCTGGAAAAGTCCAACTAATAGAAGGCAGGCATATTTTAGACAATGACATACACAAAGTTATTGTATGTAAAGACTTAGCAGAAAAAAACAACTTAAAATTAGGCGATTCCTTAATTGTAACAAATGAGAACGGAAAGCAACTAGCTTTTGAAATTGTTGGATTGTTTCATGCACAAAAACTTGAAAAAATTGGCGAATCAATACCAACATATGATAAGATACAAAATTTAATTTTTACAGATATAGAATCTATTGTCGAACTTGAAAATAGTGTTGCAGTGCAAGGGTTTGATACAGTAAAAGTTACCGTAAATGACCCTAAAGATATTGAAAAAATTATAGAGCAAGTAAAACATTTACCTGACTATAAAGAAAATGTTTATAACATTTATGCCAATGATGAGGTTTACAAAAACACAGCAATTTCTTTAGAGAATTTAGATACGTTAGTTATCGGCTTGTTACTTGTAATCATTATCGCAAGTGTTATTGTTCTTTCACTTATTCTCACACTTTGGGGAAAAGAGAGAATACATGAAACAGGCGTTTTTCTCTCCATTGGAATAAAAAAATCCAGCATATTAGGACAATACCTTATTGAAGTTTTAATGATAGCAATTTTAGCTTTTACCTTATCTTTTGTTACAAGCAATATGATTTCTGGAAATATTGCAAATACCCTTTTACAACAAAATACAAAAAATGAAAAACAGCAGCTTTCAACACAAGAAGACCATACAGAAATGAAAAGTCTGGATTTTAGCGTTTCAGAAGATTCAGAATCCGCTATTCCTGATATTAAGGTAGAAATTACTTTGCCCGATATATTGCAATTATACACAATCGGTTTTTCTATCATTTTTATTTCAGTAACTATATCTTCGATTAGTGTTATGCGTTTAAAACCACGGGAAATTTTAGCCCGTATGAGTTAAGGAGGAACAAATGTCAATTTTTAAATGTAATCATGTATCATACTCTTATGATAAAAATACAAACGTGCTGAAAGATATTACCTTTTCATTTGAACTAGGAAAAGTATATGCGATTTTAGGTTCATCTGGTTCCGGAAAAACAACATTACTTTCACTACTAGGGGGACTTGATATACCAACTACCGGAACTATTTTATACGAAAATGAAGATATTAAAAAAATAGGATTGGAATCTCATAGACAAAATCATGTTTCTCTTATATTTCAAAATTATAATTTGATTGATTATATGACACCGATTGAAAATGCAACTTTGGCAGCAAAGAAAGATGTTGATGTGGTTCCTCTTTTAAAACGTCTGGGACTTTCTGATAAAGAACTAAAACGAACCATTTTAAAATTGTCTGGTGGGCAACAACAACGTGTAGCAATCGCACGTTCCTTAGCTACCGATGTCCCTATTATACTGGCAGATGAGCCTACAGGAAATCTTGATGAAATAACTGCCGCTGAAATCACACAAATATTACAGGAAACTGCCCATAAATTGAATAAATGTGTCATTATTGTTACTCATTCTAAAGATGTTGCTCAAAAAGCTGATACTGTGTTAGAACTCAAACAAGGAATATTAAGGCAGGTGAAAAAATGAAAAAAACGATTACACTAATAATTTGTTTATTACTTTCTACTTTTGCATTTAGTGGATGTGTAAACAGAACAGAAAAAAGTAAATCTGAAAAAGTTTCTTACGATTACGAAATTTCAGGGCAGGAGGATATGTCAGATATAGAAATTGTGCCAGAAAATGAAAAGTAAGCCAACGGAAGAATTATTCTTCCATTCGCTTATATTTCATAATACCATCAATAACGCTTTCCATAATTACAAGGTCGGTATCTGTCAACTGATTTATTTTTTCTTCAAGCTGCCTACGTCTGCTGCTTTTTATCATGTTATCAGTAGGTAGAAAAAATTCATCAACAGATACATTTAATAATGATACAAGGTCGTAAAGAACCTGTAAACTTGGGTGCTGCCCTTTGTTCTCAATATTGGTTAAATAGCGTGGGTCAATCTCAATCATTGCTCCTACCTGTTCACGGGTCAGCCCTCGTTTTTTTCGGGCTTCTTTTATAGCAAAACCTAATGCCCTGAAATCATATTTATCTTCTTTTTTACGCATAATACACCACCTCTGTACATTTTACTGTTCCTGTTACAATAGTAAAAGGTATAGAAAAACGTATTATATAGTTGTACAGTTCCTATTATGCGTATTTGAGAGAAAATCATGCTGACAAAACGTAAATAAAAAAACCGTTATTTGGCAGCATACTTTCTCTGCGTCAAAAATCATATCATTATTCCCAGACGACGGTTTAACAAAAGCCGCCGTCTTTTTTGCTTAAAATGTAGATGATTTTTAAAGTCTGCTACTTTTTACAGACAGCGGCTTACAGGAGGAAGCCGCTATGCAAAATATTTTCTTAAATATATCTACGTTCGGTAAACCGCTAAAAAAAGCCATCCACCTACACTAGAAAAGTCTGACCCTCAATGTGGTTTTTCAGAATACATAGAAAGAACTATTGAAGCATACAAGCAGAAATATCGTCTGTTTGCGTGCTTTTTTAGTTGGAAGAAAAAGTTTTTAAATTTTTCTTTTCAAAACGCAACTGCACCCCCTGTCCTGTCGGGACTAAGAGCGAAAAGGGGGAAAGAAGCAGAAATTCCTATCAACTCGCTCCCTTTCAAGGCTGGAAAGGGGGTGAGCAATGATGAAGCCATCTGAATTTCAGACAACCATAGAGAACCAGTTTGATTACATTTGTAAAGTCGCTATGGAAGATGAACGCAAAGACTATCTCAAAGCGTTGTCCAGACAGTACAAACGGGAAACCCTGTTCTGTGATATGGACGATTACAGCGTCAACTTGTTTTCTTCCGAAGACACCTATCCATCCCACTTCCATACTTTTGAAATGGATGGATTTACTGTCCGTATTGAAAACAGCCTGTTAGCAGAAGCATTAGAAAATCTGGATGGAAAGAAACGTGATGTTATCCTGAGATATTATTTTCTTGGATTTGACGATACGGAAATTTCAAAAATTCTGGAAGTCAACCGTTCTACTATCCAGAGAAGAAGACACGCCGGATTAGAATTTATCAAAAAATTTATGGAGGAGGAAGCATGACAGCAAAGCACCCTATGATTCCGTTTCCTGTGATTGTAAGGGCTGCGGACGGCGATATTGAAGCAGTCAACCAGATTGTACGCCATTACAGCGGTTTTATTGCCAGCCGTTCCATGCGTCCCATGAAAGACGAATATGGGAATACCCACATGGTTGTAGATGAAACCCTACGCCGCCGGATGGAAACACGTCTGATTGCAAAGATTTTATCTTTTGAAATCAGGGAACCAAAATAAAAATAACGCTCTCCTGTGGAAGCATGGACAAGCCCATGCTTCCCAGACAGAGCTTGCCAGTCTATTAAAGTGCATTATCACCAGTGCATTTTAACAGGCTAACAAAGCCGGATTGTTCCTTGAAAAAGAAAGCGTCTAATCAACGCAGCATAAAGCAGCCGAATACGTTTCGATAGAAAGAGAGCCGTTGGGCTGGCACGCCGTAACCCACCAAAGGAGGGATGAAACCGGATAGCGATTCCTGCCAGCGTTCCATAAGCAGCTTACCGCAGAGCTGCCGCCATGACCTTTCTATCGTGATAATGATACTTCCGTACAGCCTTAGTCCGTGTGATGATGTAGCACCGCTGGCAAAGGGTACGGCTGGATGAGAACCATGCAGGGGTGAGATTCCCATGAGCTTTAGCGAAAGCTGTTCGGCTGACTTACTCACAGTAAAATACACTGAACCTCTACAAAACTTTACTTTCCTGTGTTATACTCAAAGTGTTAGAGAGGTGTATTTTACTGTTACTATCATAGAAAGGAGCCTTAATCTTATGTTAGATGGTAAAGAGAATACACACGGTATTACAACGTCTGAAAAAAAGACATATACGGTAGATGAAATAGCAGTTCTTTTAAACATCAGTATGAAGTCGGCATATGCTTTAGTCAAAAGCGGTCAATTTCACTATATCAGAGCTGGCAGGATGATTAGAGTATCTAAAATATCTTTCGATAAATGGTTACACGAATAATCATTTAAGGAGAGATAATATGGCTTCAATCAAACAAAGAAAATCAAAATTTTCAGTTATTTACTGGTATATGGATGGTACAGGCGAAAGAAAGCAGAAATGGGACACCCTAGAAACCAAAAAAGAAGCAAAGGCACGGAAAGCGTTTATTGAATTTTATCAACAAACCTATGGATATGTTCTCGTCCCTTTAGAAGAACAATTCGCCCATCAGCGTGAGGAAGCAGAACAGGCAATAGATACCCCAGATGATGAAATCACTTTAAAGGAATTTCTTGTTACTTTTGTCAATCTATATGGCGTATCGAAGTGGTCTGCCAACACTTACAGCAGTAAATTGAGTTCAATTAACAACTATATCAACCCTATTATTGGAGATTGGAAATTAAATGAAATCACCACGAAAAAACTTTCTCAATATTACAATGACCTGTTGAGTGTTCCAGAAGTTCCTCGTGCTAACCGCAAAGCGACTGGTCGCTGTGTGCAGCCTGCCAACATTAAGAAAATCCATGATATTATCCGCTGTGCCTTAAATCAGGCTATCCGTTGGGAATATCTGGACAGCAAAATGCGGAATCCGGCTTCCTTAGCCACCTTACCCAAAGTACCAAAGGTAAAACGTAAGGTCTGGAATGTACAGACATTCAAGGAAGCAATCAAACTTGTGGATGATGATTTACTCCTACTTTGTATGCACTTGGCATTTGCCTGCTCATTAAGAGTACCGTCCAGATCTGCCATCGCTTCACGATTTACTCTCTGCAACTCCTTTTCAACGAAGATGCTTGCCTGACCAAGTTCAATACTGGTGGGGGAAATGTCAATACAGTCCCAGGTAAGCCCCAGAAGCTCGCCCATTCGCAGGGAACAGGAGAAGGCAAGGTTAATAGCCAGACGAAGAATATCATCGTCACAGGCTTCCAGAGCCTTCTGGAGCACTTCTGCTGTCCAGATATCCCTGGTCTTGTGTTCTTCTTTCGGCAGCGTAGCGTGCTCCACAGGGTTTCTGGTCATCAATTCCCACTTGACCGCTTGATTGAAAGCATTTCGCAATGTCTTGTGAACCTCTCGGACAGTATGCGGAGTCAGATATTCTGTACGGGCTTTTACATACTTAGAAGAAACCGCTTTGACAGAAAGCAAATCTCGGTAATACTTGTCCATGATTCTCGGCGTGACATCCTCCAGCTTCATATCACCGATGAGGGGACGAATATAGTTTGCAATCAGGCTCTTTCTGCTTTCATAGGTAGACATCGCCCAGGTGTTCACACCATAGATTGACATATACTCATCCAAAAGATCATTGACGGTTTTAGCAGAAGGGGGAATAAAGGTTCCGGACTCCTGCTCATATTCAACCTGCAACTTCCTTTTCTTTGCTTCGGCATTCGTTTCAAAGGTTTCCCACTTCTGACGCTTGTTGCCGTTCTCATCGGTGTATGTATAAACCACAGAATACTTCTTTTTTCTCTTAACGATAGATGCCATGTAATCAGCTCCTTTCCTGTCTATCTTCCGCTAACTGGTAGCGGGTCTGATTGTGATACCATTTTTCAAAGCTCTCTTTGGTAGCTCGCTTATACCTGCCAACCTTGATAAGCTCAAAATCTTCATTGGCAACGATATAGTAAATGGTCTGACGATGTACCCCAAGCATTCTTGCCATTTCCGGCAGACCGTAGGTGGATGCCATAATATCTGCATCCAGTTCCTGATCCTCTACCGTGCGGTAATCGGTTTGAGAAGCATACCATCTTTCAAAGCTCTCCTTTGTCACTCTGCGCTTGCCCAGGACATCGACCACATCAAAATGCCCTTTGGCAACCAGTTCGTAAGCAGTCGCTTCTTTCAGCCCAAGGCGCTGTCCAAGCTCCTCCATTGAATATGTAGTTTTCTTCAATTCCTCGCCGGGAGGGGTTCCATCGACCTTCTGGTATTTGAACTGATTGGCATACCATTCTTCAAAGCTGTCGATCATCACCCTCATGGTGTTGCCGACAAGAATGGTTTTGAAGTAATTCTTCTTAATGAGCCAGTATGACTCCGTTTTACCAAGACCGAGCATCCTGCCCATTTCCAGAACAGACATACTCGTGCGTTTTCTCATTTCCGCCATCGTACAACCTCCTATGTAAAAAATGTAGCCATGTGTTTCTTGTCATGGCTACATTTTATCGAACTCTCAATATGTTTTGAAGTTTGTCGCCGGGTTGTACGACGCCCTTGACAAATCTTACATTTGATGATCCAACCACTCATCAAAACTCTTTTTGGAGATTCTGATACTGCCACCGATGCGGACGCTATGGAAAACTTTCTTTTTCACAAGGTTGTATGCGCTGGTTCTGCTGATGCCCAGAATATCCTGAATCTCATCAACCGTATAGGTTCTCTTATCAAACTGAACTGCGTTAGCAGCCATCGCTTCTTCGGTGCGCTGATTCATGGCAGCGATTCTTTCTTCAAACATTTATGTTCACTCCTTCGCTCTCTTTGCTTTATGTTTTGGGGAACGCTTTTTCAGCTGTTCCATTGCCAGGCTGACAGATAAGGCTTTCTCAATCGCTACCATTTCACGGGGCGTTACCTTACCTAAGTAATTATCAATCCTGCTTTTATCAATGGTACGAATCTGTTCCAGCTGAACAACGGACGCTTCTTTGAATGCAGGATTGTCGTAAATAACAAAGTGCGTCGGCATATTCGCTTTCTTATGGATTCTGGTGGTGACCGTTGCCACAATCAATGTGGGAGCGTGTTTATTACCGGTATCGTTCTGAATGACGATAACCGGACGGATGCCGCCTTGTTCCGACCCAACTACCGGGTCCAGCTTGGCGCAATAAATATCACCACGGCAATATACCCAATTTTCTTTCATCATGTGCCATGACCTCCTTTCGTTGGCTATGTAATAACTGACTGCCAGAAAGGAATCAGGCAGTCAGTCCAAAAGTCTATGTGTCCCATATTTGCCACGCACCCCTGGGAAAGAGGGCTTACGCCCTCAGGGAATCACCGAACGACTGATTGCGAATCAGTTCCATAGGAATCTAACCTCTGCCGGGTTCTCCGCCAGCTCCGTAGAGAAGTATCTTTAATCCTGTTGCTTTCATGGCCGTATTGGGAGCAACCCAATATTTACAAGCCAGTATTGATCGCTGGCATCGGGAGAGAGACAAGCGCTTAATTTATAGAAGAAAGTCGTTCTGTTTCTCTATCCGATACGTCTCGGCGTACCGCTGATGTGGCTGATGCTCTCGCACCGGCAACAGGAACGTATTCGATGACTGTGTATTCAGTTTTCAAGGATCAAGCAGCCGATTTTCTTTGGCTGTATCTAAATTGTACCTGTTCCTCATGCAAGTTTTTATTGCCTCGTAGGTATAGTTTTGAGGTTATTCACGACCTAAAAATATGTAATCAAGGGTTGTCTCAAAGCGCACAACCAGTTCGATTGCCAAATCAATAGAGATACCTCTGTTGCCGGTTTCAATTCGTGCAATGGTGTTTGCGGCAACACCTAACTGCTCCGCAAGCTGTTCCTGTGTAAGCCCATGTTCCTTTCTCAAGGCTTTAATTCTTTTTCCGCTTTCAACCAAGTCGTAATACATTTTCGTTCCTCCGTGTTTTTGAATTTGTGAAGTTGCAAAATCAAAAACAGCGGGAGGAGATCGTGCCCGATTCTCAATACCCTTTGCCATCTGCCTGTCCTCCTTGCAGGCATAAAAAAAGAGCCGGAGTAAATTACTCCAAGCTCTCGTTCATGCCTTTGTGTTAATTATGGGGGAAAATAGGCAGGTATAAAAAAAGCCCCGTACCCATTACAGGCACGAGGCGTAACTCTCTCTATTCAATTTTATGCCGCTATCTCCCAGCATAGCCATTTTAACACTGGACAAGTCGGACTTTCAGTAGGGGAACCGTCGTATTTTCATCGGATTTTAGTCGGACTAAAATCCTGTCTTAGCATTCACAATAACACAATGCTTCTTCCTCCCGGGCACTTTCCAGGAAATCTTTCAATTTAGGAATGGCTGTTCCCCAAAGTGACAGACCAAATAACAGTATCGCTTCTTTCTTTCGGTCATAGTAGGTGCTGCGTTCCATATTCAAAACCTCCAGCATTTCTGATTCCCTGTACTTGAAGCGGTTGAGATATGCCTTTGAGATAATCTCACAGTACAGAGCGCCTTTATCTGGATATTCTCTGATTTTCAACATAGCCATATCTACCAGTTCAATGATCCACTTTGTCTCAAATAAGCTGCGAATGCGTTCTTCAAATCGTTCTCTCGCTTCATCCGGAGCAAAGTTCTCCAGATAAATCAATGCACCATCTAAGCTGTCACCGTAAGTACAAATAAGGGTATCACATACATCATTCGCACGATCAATGGTAGACCAGCACACCTCTCGATATATGGATAAAATCAGCTTTGCTCTTTCATACAGAACCTTCTCGTCAATGTTCTGCATCCGGCAAAGCATTCGAATACTGCTTAATACCTGTGTATTATATCTGCTCATTCAGAATCTCCTTTCAGCCTAATCCATAAAATAAGAATTCCTTTCTAACTCCTGTCACTTGGCTAAAGGGAAACAAATACCATGGGACAAGAATGACTATAACTTCCGATATTTGATTAAAATAACAGAAGTGAAATCGGAAGTTCTTGACTTTATAAAAGTTCCGATATATAATTAAGTGGAATTAAAACTTCTGTTATGATTCTTATTATAGCATTTTCCAGAAGTTTGTCAACAAATAATCGGAAGTTACGAATAAATATTTTTTGAAAGGAAGGATACTACCATGACATTTGGAGAAAAAATTAAAGAAGCTCGTTTGGCTATGAACCTATCTCAAACGGAGCTTGCCCAGATGACCGGCATTTCCGAAAGATCCCTTTACACCTATGAGCAGCTCGGAACACTCCCCAGAAAAAGCAACATCAGAAAACTTGCTGAAGCACTGCATATCTCTGTGTCCTATCTTTTGGACGAATCTGAAACGGATAGCCAGAGCCATATAGATCAGGATATGTTTATTTTAGAGGCAAAGGAAAACTTCGGTTCAAAAGGAGCAAAAGAAGCTCAGGAAGTGTTGGGTCGTGTAAATTCTCTGTTTGCCGGTGGAGAATTGGACGAGGACGCAAAAGATGTATTCTTCCAGGCGATTATGTCAGTTTATATGGACTCTAAGAAAACAGCACGGGAAAAGTACACTCCGAAGAAATACAGAAAGCATAAAGATAAAGAGTAAAATCCTCAAGCACAGAATATGTTTTCTGTGTGCGATTCGGAGGTGAAGCAAATGAAAACGGCAGAGCATATCATTGAAACTGTCGATAAGCTTGTGCGAAAATATCACACCAGAGACCCTTACGAGCTATGAGATCGGACATCTCTCATACGGACATACTGTTATCCAATTATTGATTGGCGGGGGCAATATATTTATATCCGGGTGCCTCCTGTTAATCAAAATATCCTACTGGATTTTTTCTGCAATCATGGGGCTGTTCGCAATATGCTCTCGTAGTGGTGTAATGGGTATAATTACCGCAGTTTTCGCAGGAATATCAACAGCACTTTCTTGGTTATGGGTAAAGTTCTGTATGCTTTTTCTGATGTGGTCTATGAGACAAAATGAGTATCTGGCTGATGAATTTGCTTATAAAATTGGTTTTGGTCTTGAATTAGCGACGGTATTAGACCAACATATCTCAGATGTTCCGCATGATGGTTTTCTCAGTGCAATATACTCAACTCATCCATGCAACGATGATAGGGTTGCAGCATTGCAAAATTTAGGTGTACCCTATTCTCGATACTAAATTCATAATCTCACAAATTGGCAAGCAGTGTAAACCTGTACAGGTTCACTCATTTTCTCGATTTTCCCTTCGGTGCAATCTTCGCAAATTTGCTTGTTGGGGAAGCATCCCCAATCCCCTTTGAACATCATCTGCCGATGATGGCTACACGATTTTCAATCGTTTCTCAAAGAACAGTAGAATAAAAATTTGCCCATGGTTGAAAGCACCGAAATCGAAAAGCAAAAAAGCAGCCACGATCCGCACCCTTTGGGGAGTGCAGACCGTGGCTTTTTGCTTTAACGGAAGTTCTTCTTTTCCTCTTTCTCTTTCTCTTTTTCCTGCTCTTTCTGCCTGTCGATATTCAAAATCGTTTCAACCGTCCGTTTGGCAATCAGCAGTTCTTCTTTCTCTTTTCTGATCTGACGGTACTCAGCGTAGTCCTGCTTTTTCTGGACTGCCAGCTGATGAAACTCCTCATACAATGATTGCATGGACGGGAGCTTTGTAATCTGCAATTCATCAAAGGCTTGCTTCGCCGCTTTATGAATTGTGATTTCCTGACGGTGTTCTTCAAAGAATTTTTTGCTATATCCAGACTTGCGGTACTCGATATAAATTTGCCTTGTGTTGCGATAATTTTTGATGTGCTGCTGCAACGCCTGAACCTCAACCATACGTTTCTCTGCGACCTTGATAG
>OLQI01001648.1_pt1 | contig 13497 bp, 9 predicted proteins | sample 1672171 | NCBI WGS metagenome assembly OLQI01 (sample SAMEA3136655, study PRJEB25190) | human gut metagenome
CGTCACCCTCCTGCGAGAACCCGGGCACATCGCGGCCAAAGCGGTCGACTGCATTGCGAGGGGCTCGGATGCCCGTGCAGGAAGAGCGGGAAGCCCTGCGGAAAGCCCCGGCGCCCTCATCGGGGGTGCAGAACCCCTCGGAGACCTCCGCCTCTCGACAGGGGCCGACGGCTCCGCGGGAGGCGCTGTCCTTGCAGGCGGGCGACGATCCCTCGATGGCGGCTATCTGGGCACGCAGGCGCGCCTTCACCTCGGCGTCGGACATGCTACTTCTTTTTGGCAGGCTTCGCCACGGGAGACAGCGCGTCGGCCTCGTCGGCGGTGCGGGTGATGACGGGGATCTCGAAGGCCTCGCGTACCTTGAGCTCAATCTCCTCGCGCAGGTCGGGATTCTCCTTGAGCGTCTGCTTCGCCGCCTCGCGGCCCTGGCCCAGGCGCTCCTCGCCGTAGGTGTACCAGGCGCCGGACTTCTTGGCCACGCCGCATTCCACGGCCATATCGACGATGCAGCCTTCCCGAGAGATGCCCTCGCCGTACATGAGATCGAACTCCGCTTGGCGGAAAGGAGGAGCCACCTTGTTCTTGACCACCTTCGCCCTCACGCGATTGCCGACCACATCGCCGTTCTGCTTGATAGAGTCGATGCGGCGAATGTCGATGCGAACCGAGGAGAAAAACTTCAGGGCGCGTCCGCCGGTGGTCGTCTCCGGGTTGCCGAACATGACGCCGATCTTCTCGCGCAGCTGGTTGATGAAGATGCAGGTGGTGTTCGATTTCGACAGCGACCCGGCCAGCTTGCGCAGGGCCTGGGACATGAGCCGAGCCTGAAGGCCCACGGTGGTATCCCCCATCTCGCCCTCGATTTCGGCACGGGGGACGAGCGCCGCCACAGAGTCGACGATGACGCAGTCGATAGCGCCCGAGCGCACGAGCATATCGCAGATTTCCAGCGCCTGCTCGCCGGTGTCGGGCTGGGAGATGAGCACCTCGTCGATATCGACCCCGATGCGCGCGGCGTAAACGGGATCGAGGGCGTGCTCGGCATCGATAAAGGCAACGATACCGCCCAGCGCCTGAGCCTCCGCGAGAATCTGCAAGGCGAGCGTTGTCTTGCCGCTTGACTCGGGACCGTAGATTTCGATGATGCGGCCGCGGGGCACGCCTCCGATGCCGAGCGCGGCATCGAGCGGCAGGGCGCCCGTGGGGATGACCCCGATGTTGAGATCGGCGCCTCCCTCGCCGAGGGTCATGATAGAGCCCTTGCCGAACTTGGACTCGATTTGATCAGTGGTGAGTTTGAGCATCTTTTCTTTATCTTCGTTCATGACCTCTCCTTGTCTGGGCCAGGCGAACAAATGGCCTGTTTTCATCATTATACGAACAAACGTATGCACGTCAAGAGGTGATTCTCAAAAACCAGTTTCCTCTGTGCGCGAAAACAGCATAACGGTACGCGACCGCAGCAATGACGCGGGAATGTCCCATTTGAGTCCTCGCGCCGACCGTACCGCTGTCGCACTCTCGTCGCAGAGCGCCCGTGCGCCCTCGCCAAAACCGCGGCGCTGTCAGAAGCTCGCGAGCGCCTCTTCCATCGTGCGCAGGGCGATCAGCACCGTTTGCAAGCGCACGGCCTCGCGGCCGCCTTCGAAATGATGGCATGCCGCATGGGTCTTTTTGGCGGTGGCGCAGCCGATCCACACCGTGCCCACCGGCTTGCCGGGCTCGGCGCCCGTCGGTCCGGCGATGCCCGTGACCGCCACCGAGACGTCGCTGCCCAGCTCGCGCAGGGCGCCACGGGCCATCTGCAGGGCCACCAGCTCGTCGACGGCCCCCTGTCGCGCGAGCACGTCCTCGGAAACGCCGAGTACCTCGGCCTTCACCTCGTTCACGTAGCTCACGATGCCGCCGCGCACCGAGGCCGACGACCCGGGTACGGAAGTGAGCATGGCCGCGATGAGGCCGCCGGTGAGGCTCTCGGCCGTGGCCACCGTGGCCCCTGCGGCCGTCGCCTTCTCGACGACGATGCGCGCCTGCTCGTCGATGGCCTTCTGCAGCGCCGCGATCTCGGTGGGTGCCGCAGAAGGGGCGGCCGCCTTTGCGGTTTTGGCCCCCGCGCTCCCCTTCAACAGATGGCGCGCCTTTACGAGATAGTCGAGCATGGACATGACCGTCAGGACGAGCGCGATGACCATGACGGTCCAGGACAGCACGAACATGGGGTTGGTGAAGGCGCCGGCCGCCGTGGTGAACGTGAGCGAGTCCTTGAGAAGGAACAGCACGATGGCGATGATCTGGAACACCGTCTTGGCCTTGCCGTACCAGCTGGCGGCGATGACCGTGCCCTTGCTGGCCGCCACCATGCGGATGCCCGAGACGATGAACTCGCGGGCAAGGATGATGAGCACGGGCCAGCCGGGCAGCACGGCCAGCTCCACCAGGGCGATGAGCGCCGCCGTGACGAGGATCTTATCAGCCAGAGGATCCATGAACTTCCCGAAGTCGGTCACTTCCCCGCGGCTGCGGGCGAGATATCCATCGATCCAATCGGTGCAGGAGATGAGGATGAAGATACCGGCGGCGATGACGCACTTCGCCTCCATGGTGATGCCCGGCAGGCCCACCCATTCGGGCCAGGGGCTCAGGATCGCCAGCACGAAGACCGGCACCAGGCAGATGCGGATGAGCGTGACGATGTTCGCCGGCGTCCAGAGCTTGTCCGGAGCCGTGGGCTGGATGGTGGTCATGGCCTACTCGCCTTCCATTTCGTAAAGCAGGGTATCCGCGATGGTGCAGGAAACGAACGCGCCGATCTCGCCGCGGGACACGTAGGTGACGCCGTCCACCTCGGGCGCCTGGCATTGGGCGCGACCGAAGCGCTGGCCGTCCTCCTCTGTTCCCTCGACGAGCACGATCGCCCCCTTCCCGATGCGCTCGGCGATGCGGGGCCCGCAGGCGGCATCGGCGGCGTCGCGCAGCACCTGGGCCCGCTCGGCCTTCTCGTCCTCGTCGATCTGGTTCGGCAGATCGAAGGCGGCGGTGCCCTCCTCGCGGGAGTAGGGGAAGACGCCGACGTAATGGAACAGCCCCTCGGAGACGAAATCGAGGAGCTCCTCGAACTGCTCGTCGGTCTCGCCGGGAAATCCCGCGATGAGCGTTGTGCGCAAGGTGATGTCGGGCACCGCGGCCTCGATGCGCTCGATGAGGGCGCGAAACGCCGCGGCATCCCCTCGGCGGTTCATAGCGCGGAGGATCGGCTCGCTCACGTGCTGCAGGGGAATGTCCAGATAAGAGCAAACGTTCTCGCGGGCCGCCATAACGGAGAGCAGCTCGTCGGTTGCGCCCTCGGGCTGCAGGTACATGACGCGGAACCACGTGTCGGGGTGCGCCTCGGCCAGCGTGTCGACGAGCCATGCGAGGTCGCGGCCGTCGGGAAGGTCGGCGCCCCAGCGTCCGGTGTCCTGGGCGATGAGCACGATCTCCCGGGCGCCGGAGGCGATCTCGCGCTCGACGTCCTCGGCGATCTGCTCGTACGGGAAGCTGTGGTAGCGCCCGCGAATGAAGGGGATGGTGCAGTAGGAGCAGAAGCGGTCGCAGCCGTCGGATATCTTCACGTAGGCGAACGTCCGGCCCTCCCCTTCTGCGGGCTCGCCCCCGACGGCCGCCACGGGCAGGGGGATCCCCAAAGCGCGCGCCACCACTTCCGCGATATCGTCCTCGCGACTGCAGGGCACAAAGGCCGACGCCTCCGTCAGCTCCGCGGCCAGGTCGTCCCCGTAACGGGCCGGCATGCAGCCGGCGACGATGAGGGCGGCTGAGCCCTCATCCACTTTGGGCAGGGAGGCGGCCTCGAAGATGGCATCGATGCTCTCCTCGGTGGCCGCCTGGATGAACGAGCAGGTGTTCACGATGATGGCGTCGGCACTGGACGCCTCTTCAGTCACGGAGAAGCCGGCTTCGCGCAAGCGCCGCGCCATGGCGGCCGAGTCCACCTCGTTCTTCGCGCACCCCATCGTGATGAGGCAGACGGAGGGCACCGCGCTGTCGCGCGTCGTATCGATCACGTCTGTGGTCCTAGCGATAGTTGACGTACTGCAGCGGCTGCCCGTAGTCCTGGCCGCGCAAGAAGGCGATGACCTCCTGCAACGTGTCGCGGGAGGGAGAGCTCACGCGCAGCTTGTCGCCCTCGATGGTCACCTTGCACTTGAGCTTCTGGGCCTTGATGTCCTTGTTGATCTTGCCCGCGGTCTCCTTGTCGATGCCGTTGACCACCGTGGCGCACCGGCGCACCCCGCCGCCGGAGGAAGGCGTGGAATCCCCCCACTTCACGGCGGTAAGATCGATGCCGCGCTTGATGAGCTTGCTGCCGATGACGTCGATGACCTGGGAGGCCACGAACTCGGCCGGCGCGGTCACCGTCAGGGTGCCGGCGCTTTTGTCCAGGGAGATCTCGGCGCCCGAATCCTTCAGATCGTAGCGCTGGGAAAGCTCTTTCTTGGCTTGCTGGAAGGCGTTGTCCACCTCCTGCATATCCACCGTGGAGACGATGTCGAAGCTGGATTCTTTAGCCATGGGTTGATTGCCTTTCTCGATGGGCCCGCTAGGCCGCGCTGTCGGAGGAGTCCTCGCCGGAGTCGGACGAGTCGCCATTTCCGGAGGTGTCGGAGGAACGGTCGCTGGTGCTGGAGTCGTCGCTCGAGGAATCCGAGCTGGAGGAGGAGCCGGAATCCGAGTCGCCGGAGCTATCCGAGGAGGCGCCGGCCACGCCGTTGGCGCGCTTCCAATCGTTGAGCACGTCCTCGAAGTTGACGGTGTAGGTGTAGACGCCGCGGCCGTTCTGATCCTCGGCCTTCACCTCCTCGCCGTCGAGGGTGAGCTTGACGGCGGCGATGTCCTCGTCATCACCGGAAAGCACGAACTTCAGCGTTCCGGTCACATCGAAATCGGCCGTCTTGGGCCCGGTGACATCGCCCGCCTCCACGGTCTTGCCGTCCTGGACGACCTCGATGTAGACGCTTGACCCCTCGGGCACGTTGTAGCTGAACTTGGCGCTCGTCGGCGCCACGGGCTGCTGGGTGGGCGCCGTTGCGTCGCCTGCGCCCTCGTTTGCGGCACCGGTATCGGTGCCGGCGGGGTTCTGCATGCCGGAGATGGGCACCGTGGGCACATCGCTCTCCGGCGCCGCACGGTTTCCGAAGGCCAGGACGATCACGAGGACGAGCAGGCCCACGATGATGGCGCCCACGATGATGAGCGGCAAATACGAGCCGATGTTCGCCGCGATGCCCGGGGCCTGGCGCCCTTGGACGAGGTTGGTGTACTGGGGCTGCGGAGCCGCCCTGCCCGTGCGGGCCGAGGAACCGCCCAAGCCGGAACGGCCGGAGCGCGGGGAGCCTGCGTATTCGTCTCGGTAGGAGCCCCGAGAGGATCCCCGGTCGCGGCTGGAGGGCAGCGCGACCGTGCGTCCGGCATCGCGGGGGCGCTCGCGACGGTTGCTCGCCGGACGGCGGCCCGTCTCGAACTGGTAGACCTCTTCCCGGTAGGCGCGGGTGACCTCCGTGGGGTTCAGCCCCACCAGGCGCGCGTAGGCGCCCACCATGTTCGACGTGTAGCCGCGCGGGGGCATGCGGGCGAAATCGCCCTCCTCGATGGCGCGCAGGATATCCGGGCGGATGCGCAGCTTGCGGGCGGCCGTGGACAAATCGAGTCCTTTGCGCTCGCGGGCATGGGCAAGCGCCTCGCCGAATGATGTCTGTCTCGCCACGATGGTCTCCTCTGTGTTTTCCGTTGGCCGTTGCGGTGCGGTTCCGTTCCGGCCTATTCGTCAGCGGCCTCGAAGGCCTTCAGTGTTTCCAGTTCCATTTGGTCGACGAGCACCTCGCGCGGGCGGCTTCCGTTGGCCGGGCCCACGATGCCCTTTTCTTCCAGCTGATCCATTATACGTCCAGCTCGCGCGTATCCGACCTTCAAGCGACGCTGAAGGTTGCTCGTGGAGCCCAAATCGCTTGAAACCACCACATCGGCGGCCTCCCACAGAAGCGGATCGTCGGCCTCGGAGCCCCCCTCCCCCGAAGGCGAGGAGTCGCCCAAGGTCACGACGTTGGTCTTCAGGATCTCGGAGTGGTACTCCGGCTCGCCCTGGCTCTTCAGGTGCGCCACCACGGCGGCGATCTCGTCGTCGGGGATGTAGGGGCCCTGGATGCGGATGGGCTTGGGGTACTCCGGCTTGGCCAAGAGCATGTCCCCCATGCCGATGAGGTTCTCGGCGCCCGTGGAGTCGAGGATGACGCGGGAGTCGATGCCCGAGGCCACGGTAAGCCCGATGCGGCAGGTGATGTTCGCCTTGATGAGGCCCGTGACCACGTTGGTGGAGGGGCGCTGGGTGGCGATGATGAGGTGGATGCCGGCGGCGCGGGCGAGCTGGGCGATGCGGCTGATGGAGAACTCGACCTCCTTGCCCACGTTCATCATGAGGTCGGCCAGCTCGTCGATAACGATGACGATGTAGGGAATGGGCTCGCCGTAGGGGTTCTCCGGCGGCTCCTCCCCCCTCTTCTCCGCGGCCTCGTCGGCGGCCTGGGCCGCCCGGGCCTTCTCGTTGAAGGTGATGATGTTGCGCACGCCGCACTTCGAGAACATCTTCAGGCGCCGCTCCATCTCGGCCACGGCCCAGGAAAGAGCGCTGGAGGCCTCGCGGCACTCGGTGACCACGGGGACGTACAAGTGCGGGATGCCCTCGTAGGGGGCGAACTCCACGCGCTTGGGGTCCACCATGATGAAGCGCACCTCGGCCGGGGTCGCGCGCATGAGGATGGACATGATCATGGAGTTCACCTCCACCGACTTGCCCGAGCCGGTGGTGCCGGCGATGAGCACGTGGGGCATCTTCGCCAGGTCGTGGACGATGGCGTGGCCCTCCACGTCCTCGCCGATGGCCACCTGCAAAGGCCCGGGGCCCGCAGCGGCGAGCACGTCGGGGAGATATACCATCTGGCGGTTGCGGTTGGGCACCTCGATGCCGACGTAGTTGGTGCCGGGGATGGGGGCGAAGATGCGCACACCCGGCGCGGCGAGCGCCAGCGCGATGTCATCGGTGAGGTTGGTGACCTTGCTCACGCGCACGCCGGAAGGCAGGTCCACCTTGAACAGCGTCACCGTGGGGCCCTCCACCCAGCCGACCACGCTCGCCATGACGCCGAAGTCCTCCAAGGTTCCCTGCAGCTCGGCCGCTACGTCCCGCAGCTCCTCCTCGGTAGAGCCGCGGCGGGCGCCGCCGGTGGCGAGGAGATTCATGGGAGGCAGCTGGAAGCCGTCCTTGGAGATCGGTTGGGCCGGGGCCTCCTTCTTTTTCTTGGGGGCCGTCTTCTTGCTCACGGGCTTCGTCTTCGCGGCCTCGCGCTCGGCGACCTCGGCCTCCTGCCGGCGCCGCCCGAGCTTGCGGGTCATGGGAGCGGCTGGCTCCACGGCGGAGATGTCCTCCACCTCGGCCACCTCGCGCGGATCAGGGGCTTGGATGGGCACGAGGCCGTCCGTCTTCTGGGCGCCCAGCTGCCGCGTGACGGCCGCATCGGACACGGTGTCGGCTGCAGCCCCGCGGGAGCGCCGGCGCGGTTGCTCGCCCAAGGAGATGCGGGCCGTGGGTGCCCCATGGGCTGCCGGGGGCAGATCGGCAGACTCGGCCATGGTCGTCAGCGGCGGCTTGCCCCTCCCCCGCCTCATAGATCCGAAGGCATCGGGAATGAGGGAGGCGGCACCCTCGCCGTCCAAGTCGTAGCGGGCGCGCACCTTCTCCAAAAACGCCGAGATGGAAAACCCGATCACGATAACGCCGACGATGGCCACCCCGATGAGCAGAATGGCAGAGATGGCCGGCCCGAAGAGCGTGAGTCCCACCCAGGCAAGCGCCGCGCCCACATAGCCGCCATGGGTCACGAGGGCGATGCGGTCGAACAGGGCAGCGGGACCTGTGCCGGTTGTCGGTGTGAACAGCGCAATGATGCCGAGCAGCGCCACGAGGATGAGCGAGAGGCCCAGCGTGACGCGCAGCGACATGCGCTCCGACTGCATGCGGTACAGGACGGCGCCGCCGATGGCGATGAGGAAGAAGGGCATGATGTAGCAGCCCACGCCGAAGACGACGTGGAGCGACTCCGAAAGCAAGTCGGTCACGATTGCCCCGGCCGGAGCCGCAGCCGCGATGAACAGCACGATGCCCAAAATGATGAAGCCGACGCCCACGATGTCGCGGCGCGTGCGGTCGTCCAAGATGCGGGGCTCGACCTCCACGGCGCGGCTGCGGGCCGCGGCGGATTTGCGCGTGCCGCTTTTCGACAGGTTCCCCGAGGCCTTCTGGGCGCTCGCCTTCTCTTTGTTGGTGCTCGTATTGCGCGCCACGGTGCCTCTAGACCTCCAGCAGGTTCACGACGACCATGGGGCGCTGCTTGGTGCGCTCCCAGAGAAGCGAGAGCAGCGCGTCGCGGGCGGCCTTGCGCAGTTCTTTCACGCCCCCGTCCTTGGAAAGGCACTTGCGCAGGGCGTTGGCCACGGTGTTCTCGGCCTCGTGGGCCAGATAGTAGTCGTCGCCGCCGGTAATGCCGTGCATGGACACCTGCACCTGGCCGACGAGCTTGCGATCCTTCATGTTCACGGCCGCGGCCACCGAGGCGAAGCCCTGGTTGCCGAGCGTGTTGCGCTCGTCCAGCACGTCCTGGGAGGTGTCGCCCACCGAAAGGCCGTCCACATAGACGATGCCCGAGGGCACGCCCTCGCCGCGCTCGACGCCCCGGGCGGAAAGCTCCAGGGAGTCGCCGTTCTCAAGCACGTAGATGTTGTCCGGGTCGACGCCGGTGGCCTCGGCCAGCTTCGCGTGGGCCCGCAGGTGCGTGGCCTCGCCATGGACCGGCATGAAGTTCTTCGGCTTCACGATGGAGAGCATGATCTTCAGCTCCTCGGCCCCGGCATGGCCCGACACGTGCACCCGCGCCCGGCTCTTGTCGTACACGTCGGCGCCGATCTTGGCCAGCTGGTTGATGACCCGGGTGACGGCCTTCTCGTTGCCGGGAACCGGCGTGGCCGAGATGATGACCGTATCGCCCTCCTCGATCTCGATGGTCTTGTGCTCGCCGTTGGCGATGCGGGCCAGAGCCGACAGCGGCTCGCCCTGGCTGCCGGTGCACATGATGACCACCTGCTCGGGCGGAATGCCCTTCAGGTCGTAGGCGTCGATGAGGTTGTCGTCGGAGATGTTCAGGTAGCCGAGCCGCCGCGCGATGTCGGTGTTCTGGATCATGGAGCGGCCCGTGACCACCACCTTGCGGCCGTTCTTTACCGCCGCGTCGCAGATCTGCTGCATGCGGTGGATGTGGCTCGCGAAGCTGGCGATGATGACGCGCCCCTTGGCCTGAGAGATGATCTGCTCCAAGGTCTTCCCCACCTCGGCCTCCGACGGGGTGAAGTTCGGATTCGTGGCATTGGTGGAGTCGCTCATCATGAGGTCGACGCCCGTCTCCGAGAAGCGCGCCAGGGCGCCGAAATCGGTGGTGATGCCGTCGATGGGGGTCTGGTCCAGCTTGAAGTCGCCGGTGTGCAAAACGTTGCCGGCGGGGCTCTGGATGAACAGGCCCACCGCGCCGGGGATGGAGTGGTTCACGGCGAAGAAGTCCACCGTGAAGCAGCCGAGCTTGACCTCGTCGCCGGGCTTGATCTCGATGAGCTTGGCGTTCTTCACCCGGTGCTCGGCGAACTTGCCCTCGATGAGGCCGAGCGTGAGCTTCGTGGCATAGATGTTCACCGTGCGGTCGAGATCCTTCAGAAGGTAGGGCAGCGTGCCCGTGTGGTCCTCGTGGCCGTGGGTGATGACGATGCCGCGCAGCTTGTCGGCGTTCTCCAGCACATAGGTGTAGTCGGGCAGGATGAGGTCGATGCCCGGATGGTCGTCGTCGGGAAACATCAGGCCCGCGTCGTCCAAGATCATGTCGCCGTTGCACTCGAAGGCGGTCATGTTCTTGCCGATGGCGTCAAGACCGCCGAGCGGGATGATCTTGAGCTTCGCGTTCGGGTCCTTGCTCGCCTTCGAGCCGCGCCGCGGCTTTCGGCTGCCGGAGGGGACCTCCTTGGCCGCCGCCGTCTCGCCGCGCGAGAGCTGCGGGCGCTTGCGCTCCAGGTTCACCCGCTTGAAGGAGGTGTTGTTCTTGCGGCGATCGTTGTTGCGCCGGTTGGCGTTCTTGCCGCTGCCGCCCTCCGCGCGGCCGTTCTGCTTCTCTTGGTTTTCTTTGGTCATTCAGTGCCTCTTTCTTAAGGTAGTAACGCGCAAAAACGCCGACCCGAGGGCATCGGGCCGGCGTCGCATCTTCAATAGTGGACGATTCTAGTCAAGAACACCGACCTCGCGCATGATGGAGGCCAGGCGCGCCGACTGCTCCGGCGTGGCGTCCACGAGCGGCAGGCGCACGCCGCCGACGGGGAAGCCGACAAGGCTCAAGGCCTCTTTCACGAGGATGGGGTTCGAGGTCTCGAACAGGCCCTTCATGAGCGGCATCAGCGCCTCGTTGGCCTCACGAGCCGCATCCCACTCGCCCTTGGCGGCCAGATCGACGATGGCCTTCATGCGGTCGGGCGCGACGTTGCCGATGGTGGAGATGACGCCCACGCCGCCCAGCTCCATGATGTCGAGGGTGGACGAGTCGTCGCCGGAGTACACATCGAAACCGGCCGGAGCGTTGTCGATGATGTATTTGATCTGGTCGAAGTTGCCCGAGGCCTCCTTGATGGCCACGACGTTGTCGCAGTTGTGGGCCAAGCGCAGGGTGGTGTCGCCCTCCATGTTGATAGAGCAGCGCCCGGGGATGTTGTACAGGATGATGGGCATGTCCGTGGAATCCGCAATGGTCTTGAAGTGGCGGTACAGGCCCTCCTGCGGGGGCTTGTTGTAGTAGGGCACGACGCACATGAAGCCGTCGACGCCCTGCTTGGCGGCATCCTGGGCGAAGTACACCGTGTCGGCCGTGCAGTTGTCTCCGACGTTCGCGATGACCGGGATGCGGCCGTTCACGGCACGCACCACGGCACGGAACAGCTCGAGCTTCTGGGGGTAGAACACCGTGGGGCTCTCGCCGGTGGTTCCGTTGACGATAAGGGCGTCGGCACCGCCGCGCACGAGTCGGTCGGCCAGCTCCTGGGCCCGGTCGAGATCGAGTTCGAGGTCGGCGTTGAACGGGGTGACCATGGCCGGAATCATGCGGCCGAAGCGAGGATCGCGCTTGAACTCCATGGAAGTATCTCCTTAAACAAACTCGGGGGGCGTGGCTGCCCTAGCACAGCTCTATTATGCCATGGTTGGCTCGACGGGGAAACGCGAGCGCCCGTAAGTCCGTCAAACGCACAACCTGCGGGGATAAGATGCTGCCCCAAGCGGGCACTGCCCTTGCGTCCGCTCTGTAGGGGCTGACCTTGGTCGGCCCTGGCGAGCGGGACGATCGCGCGAGACAAACAGGGGCGACCAAGGCCGCCCCCTACGGATGGTGTCTGCGAACGAATGGGGGCTGAGTGGCTAATTCATAAAGTTCTCGAGGCCCACGATGAGGCCGTCGCGGTTCCCTACGCTGCGGATGCCGAGAAGGACGCCGGGCATGTAGGAGGTGCGATCCCACGAGTCATGGCGAATGGTGAGCGTCTGACCCAGTGAGCCGAAGATCACTTCCTGGCTGGCCACAAAGCCCATGGAGCGCACGGAGTGAACCGGCACGCCGTCGATGAGCGCCCCGCGAGCGCCCGCAGCCCCGGCGATCTCCGTCTCGCGGCCGGGAGCCTCGCTCACGCGGGGGGCGCGGGCCTCCGCGATGATCTCGGCGGTGCGCACGGCGGTACCGGAGGGCGCGTCCTTCTTGTTGCAGTGGTGGTACTCGATGACCTCGGCCTCGGGGAAGTAGGGCGCCGCCGCCTTCGCGAACTCCATCATGAGCACGGCGCCGGTGGTGAAGTTCGGCGCGTAGAACAGGCACGTCCCCGGAGCCGCCGAGGCGGCCAGCCCCTCCAGCGTCTCGTTGGAGAGCCCCGTCGTGCCCACCACGCAATCGACCCCCCGCGGCAGCGCTACCGAGAGATTGCCTGCCACCACGTTCGGCTGCGTGAAGTCGACGAGCACGTCGACATCCGTCGCGTCCAGCGCCTCGGCCAGCGTGCCGAACACGGGGAAGGGCGCCTCCTTGGCATGAGGATCGATACCGCAGACGACCGTCATGTCGTCCGCGGCCGTCACCGCATCCACCACCGCCGAGCCCATCCGCCCCGCATAACCCGCCACCGCAACTTTGATCATAGGAAACCTCCCATACACCAGTCAGATTCAACAAGAAGCGTGAACGCTATTGTAAAGCAACAATGTGAGAGCGAAGAGGAGACAGGGGGCGCCTTGACCGAGCGAGTTCCGCAGACGGTATCGAAGGCGCGATGATGCAGGGATTAATGCGTTCGGCGCGCCTTCGATACCGGCGAGGACTGTCTGAGCGAATCAAGGTGCCCCCTGGCTCCTCTCCGGGAGAGTCGCGGCGTGAACTTCTGCCTAAGCAATCCGAACCATCTAGGCATCCCCGGTTTCTCTTTCGCTGGGGCGTTAGGGCAGACCAAGGTCTGCCCCTACAGGACGGTGCCGGCGTAGCGGATTCCGCTCGCAACAAGAAAGGGCCGCGATTGCGACCCTTTCCATAAAGTGCTAGTTGCTGCTGCCGCTCTCGTGGCGACGACGCGGCGTGCGGCCGGCGCGGCCGGGACGGTTGTCCTCCCGACGCTCGCGGCGCTCGTGACGCTCGCCCTTGTCGCGCGGAGCCGGGGACGCGGAAGCCGGCGCGTCCGGCTTGTCCAGGCGGTCCAGCGAGATCTTGCCCGTCTTCGGGTCGATCTCGAGCACTTCCACCTTCACGATGTCGCCCAGGCTCAGCACGTCCTCCACCTTGCCGACGCGGCCGTTGGCCACGCGCGAGATGTGGAGCAGGCCGTCCTTGCCAGGCGTGAGCTTCACGAAGGCGCCGAAGTCCTTGATGCCGACGACCTCGCCCTCGAAGACCTCGCCCACCTCGGGCTCCTTCACGATGCCGAGGATCATGTCCTTGGCCGCCTGCATGGCGGTGCCGGAGACGGCGCCCACGTGGATGGTGCCGTCCTCCTGAATGTCGATGGAGGCGCCGGTCTCCTCCTGGATGCCGCGAACCACCTTGCCGCCGGAACCGATGACGTCGCGGATCTTGTCCACGGGGATCTTGATGGTCTCGATGCGCGGCGCGGTCTCCTTCATCTCGGCACGCGGGCCGTCGATGGTCTCAAGCATGGCGGCCAGGATGAAGGCGCGGCCCTCGTGGGCCTGCTTCAGGGCGCGGGCCAAAATCTCGACGGACAGGCCCTTGGCCTTGTTGTCCATCTGCAGGGCGGTGATGCCGTTAGGGGTGCCGCAGACCTTGAAGTCCATGTCGCCGAGGAAGTCCTCGATGCCCTGGATGTCGGAGAGGA
>OLQI01001670.1_pt1 | contig 13349 bp, 13 predicted proteins | sample 1672171 | NCBI WGS metagenome assembly OLQI01 (sample SAMEA3136655, study PRJEB25190) | human gut metagenome
CGGGGCGCCGCGCGGGCGGCGCGAGGCATTCCGGGAAAGGAGCGGGCATGATCGAACCGCACGGCGACCTCGGCATCGACGAGGAGCGGCTGCGCGCCGCGGACCCCGACGGGCTCTACCTGTTCGCGCTCGAGGGGTACCCCTACATGATGACCACCGCCCAAGTCGCGGAGTTCACCCACGCGACCAGCCAGGAGGTGCGCCGCCTGCTCGCGCGCGGGGCGCTCAAGGGCTGCCGCATGGGAAAGAAGTGGCTCGTGCCGAAGCTCGCCCTTCTGAACTACCTGCACGGCGGCGAGGGCCTCAGGTCCGCCTGACGGGGCGCGCCGTGCAGCCGCTCAACTGCGACAAGCCCTACAACCTCGACGAGGGCGCGGCGCGCCACGGCGCAGGCGCAAGGACTCCCGCACCACCGCCTACGAGCTCACCATCCGCATCCCCGAGGAGCACCGCCGGCACTTCGGCGGGAAGAAGAAGCTCACCCGGGTTGTGTTCGCCCTCAACAAGAAGGTGGACCTGCGCGGACAGGTGAAGGCGTTCGAGGAGGAGAAGAACGCCGCCCTCGCCCTCGCGCTCGAGCGCGAGGGCGAGGGCGGGCTCGACGCGGCGGCGTGGGCGGCGATGCCCTTCGGCGAGTACGCGGAGAGGTACGTCGACAGGCGCGCCGGCGCCATCTCGGCGGCGACGGTCGCGAACGAGCGGCGCTACCTGGAGTACGCCAAGGCTACCATCGGGGCTATCCCCCTGAAGGAGCTCGTCGCGGAGGACGTCGAGCGCTGCGTGCTCGCCGTGCCCCGGCTCTCCCGGGAGTGGGCCGAGGAGCGGACGAGGAGGCTCGAGGAGAACAGGGAGAGGCTGCGCCGGGAGGGGAGGCTCAAGAGGAGGGACCCGCTGAAGCCCCCGAGGGTCGCCGGGCCCGCCATGCAGTCGAAGGTGCTCAAGTTCGTGAGGGAGGTCCTCAACGACGCGGTGGACCGCGAGCACGTCGGGCGCAACGTCGCCAAGAAGCGCTTCCTCTCCAAGGGCTTCAAGAAGGGCCGCCCCCTCGTCGACCCGCTGATGGAGGACGAGGCGGGGAGGTTCCTGGAGCAGGCGTCGCTGCTGCCGCTCGGCATGACCAAGGTCGCCGTGCTCCTCCTGTTCTCCACGGGGATGCGCCCCGAGGAGATGCTCGCCCTGCGCGTCGGGACCTTCGTCCCCGCCGAGGACGGCGGCGACGCGCAGGTGAGGATAGTGGCGGCCCAGCGCGCGGGCAGGATAGAGGGCTACACCAAGTCGGACAGCTCGATGCGCACGGTGCCCGTCGACAGGTACACGGCCTCGGTCGTGGAGGCGTGGATCGAGGAGAAGAGGCGGGCCCTCGGCGAGATGGGCCTCGTCCTCAGGAGCTCCACGCCGCTTCTGGGCGAGGCGGGCAACCCCTGGGGCTACAACTCGTTCAAGAAGAGGTGGAACGCGTTCGTCCGGAAGGCGGGGTTCGCCGGCACGCGGCCCTACGCCCTGCGCCACACGTTCGCCACCATCAACCTCGCCCGCGGGGAGAACATCAAGACGGTCTCGGTGCTGCTCGGCCACGCGGACGCGTCCTACACGCTCGACCTCTACGTCGGCTTCATCCCGGCGACCACGCGGGGGCTCGCGAACCGCTACGTGGGCAGGCTCGCCCCCGGGCTCGCGGGCGCCGGCGGCGGCCGCGGGGAGGAATGAACTTAAGGAGGATTTCCTATGAGATGCCGCTCCGATGCGCTATACTGTCTCTCGCTTAATCGCGGGCGTGGTTCAATGGTAGAACTTGAGCTTCCCAAGCTTACAACGCGGGTTCGATTCCCGTCGCCCGCTCCAGCCTTGACCGGGCATCATCGCTTTTCGATGGTGCCCGTTTTGCGTTTCGGAAGGGGTTAACTCTTCCAGTTTTTTCCAGTATACTTTCCAGTGTATGGTATCGTTAATGAACACCGATTTAGAAAGGGGCAGGTCAGAAGGCGCTCTCGAACCGCAGGACGGCTTGTGGGGCAAAAGCTTCCCAAGCTTGTATTCGCGGGTTCGAGTCCCGTCACCCGCTCCATCGATACCACGGTCCAAGCTTCGGCTTGGATTTTTCGTTTAAAGGCGAAAGGATGCGCTCATGATAGACGCAACGACGCCCCGGTTCGACACCTTCGTGTTCGACCTCGACGGCACACTGCTCGACACGCTACCCGACCTCGTGGTCCTCACGAATGCCGTGTTGCGCGAGTGCGGCTTTCCCGAGCGCACGTCCGCCGAGATCCTTAGCTATGTGGGCAACGGCGTGAAGGCGCTCATGTACCAGGCCGTTCCCCAGGATGCCGATGAGGAGGCTGTCGAGGCAGCCATGAGCCGTTGGAAAGAACTCTACCCGCAGTACGGGTATCGCCTGACCAAGGCCTATGCGGGCATTCCCGAGACGGTTGCCGAGCTCAAGCGCCGAGGGGCGCGGCTCGGCGTGCTGTCGAACAAGTTTGACGCGGGCGTCCAGGATGTCGTCGGGGCCTACCTGCCCGGCCTGTTCGCCGTGGCGCGCGGCGAGAGCGCCGATACCCCTCGCAAACCTGATCCGACAGGACTTCTGCGCACCATCGAGGAGCTGGGGTCGACGCCCGAGCGCACCGCCTACGTGGGCGACTCGACGGGCGATATAGCCGTGTCTCGCAACGCTGGCACCTATGCTGTGGCCGTCACGTGGGGTTATCACGATGCTGAACGCCTTCGCGCGGCGTCGGCCGATCTGGTGATCGACGACCCACGAGCGCTGCTCGACCTATTGGGATAGCCGCCCACTGCCTCGGACTGTTTGGGAGGACTGCCGCTATGGCTAGAAAATCGACGGCCTTTGTCGTGGCGAGCTGGGTGCTCGTGGTGCTCTGCGCCGGCTTCATCTTCTTCATGTCGTCTAATACGGATACCGGTCTGAACGACGATCTGGGATTGTTCTCGCTCATCTTCCAGGATCTGAAAGCTCTGCAGGCGCAGCTGCTCGGACCCGGGGTGGACGTGGTCTCATCGATTGCCCACTTCTGCGAGTATGCGGTTTTCGGGGCGTTGCTGGCGAATGCCCTGCGCTGCCATATGCCCCTGCGCCGTGCCTGCCTCGTGGCGGTGATCTGTGCCAGCCTATACGGCGTGTCCGACGAGTTTCATCAACTGTTCGTGCCGGGGCGCATGTGCGATCCGATGGATTGGCTCGTAGACACCGCCGGTGCTGCGCTGGGATCGGGGTTGGCCTACCTCCAGCTTAGGAGGAGGGGACGGGAAGGCGAAGAACGCTTGGGCAAGGAGCCGTTGCCGAAAAGGTGATGACCGGAAAGGGAATGGTCAGCCAAGGCGCGCGTGGCGTTTTGGCATACTCTGCGTTGGCGGTTCGCCCGGATTGGTGAGCAGCTCTTGCGGTGTGGTTTCCAGAGCATCGGCCAAGCGGAGGATGACGGACAGGCGCGGGTCGGCTGTGCCGTTCTCTATACGGTTGAGGAAGGGGCGTCCCACGCCCACCATAAGAGCGAACTTCTGCTTTGTGATCTTTGCTTGCTTGCGAAGGCGCGTGACATTGCGCCCGAGGATGACGGAAGTCTCGCTTCTGTTGTCCAAGGCTGCATGCTGTGAGCTCGCGGTCTGTCCGACGTTGTTCGCCATGTGGGAAAGCCTAGCCGCTCTTGCGCCTGGTACCGTAACCGCTGGAATACGATTTGGGGAATTATTGGAAAAGGAGACATGGCTTGATCCGCTGTGTATCGTTTGTCCCTATAGCATGCCATTTTTATGGCGTTTCGCCCATCGATGATAGAATGTAAAGGTATATTGTGCGGTTTGCGCATACGACCTCGAACGATAGGGTTGAATCGTGAAGGGGCCGGTGCCGGAGGGAAAGCGGTGCCGCGCATGCCCGTCGGCTCTGCGTTTCGCCAAGCGGTTGAGCCAAGGCTGTTGAGGAGAAGTACATGGCGTCACGAAACTCTCGCACCAACCGACCGGCTGCCCGCTCCTCGCGTGCACCGCAGTCAGCACGTGCTGTGCGCTCGGCGAAGGCGGCCCAGTCGGGCCGTATAGCCTCTCGTGGAACCGCCGAGCAGTTTTCTCGCAATCGCGGTGCGCAGCAGGCCAGCTCCTCTGCCTACCGTTCAGCCTACACGCCCGGAAGCCAGGGGCGCAGCACCAACACCGCCTATTCCCGCCAGTCAGCCGCTAGCCAGTACTCTCGCAACAATCCCCAGTACTCCCGTAACGCGAACCGTCGCATGAGCCGCGGCAAGAAGGTGGCCATCGGCGTTTTGGCTGCCGTTCTCGTAGCTGTCGTGGGTTGCGGCACCGCATTCGCCCTGTACGTCAACTCTATCAACAGCGAGCTGGTCGGCGATATGACTTCCGAGGAGATGCAGGCCATCCAAGACGTGCTTGCTCCGAAGAAGAGCTTCGACGAGCCGTTCTACATGATGCTCGTGGGCTCGGACGAGCGTACCGGAAGCGACGAGGCCGGCGCGCGTTCCGACACGAACATTGTCGTGTACGTCGATCCCACGAGAAACCAAGCCAGCATCGTGTCCATTCCGCGCGACACCATGATCGACATCGACAACGTGGGTATCTCGAAGTTCAATGCCGCCTACAACTACGGTGGCGTGTCGTCCACCATCCGCGAGGCCAGCCAGCTGCTCGGGGTGGATATCTCCCACTATGCTGAGGTGAACTTCGAGAACATGGTGCAATTAGTCGACGCGGTGGGTGGCGTTGACGTGGAGGTGACGGAGCGCATCGACGACACGGATGCCGACAACACCACGGACAACCCGTATGGCCAGCGCATCATCATCGAGGAGGGCCTGCAGCATCTCAACGGCGAGCAGGCACTCGTGTTCGCGCGCAGCCGCGCCTTCGTCGACGGGGATTTCACGCGGACGGCCAATCAGCGCAAGCTCATCATGGCTCTGGTGAACAAGGTGCTCGACATGCCCGTCACCGATCTTCCCGGCGTTATTCAGGGTGCGGCGAAGTGCGTGACTACGGACTTGTCCGTTACCGATATCATCTCGCTGGCCGAGCAGTTCAAGGGCAAGGGAGACCTGACGGTGTACTCGGCCATGGCACCCACCGTGTTCATGGATCAGCTGGTGGACGGCCAGTCGTTCGTGCTGAACGATCCCACTGCTACGAAGCAGATGATGGAGACGATAGAGGAGGGGGGCGACCCGAGCAACATCGTGGGCGTCAGCGGCTTGGGTCCCAGGGGCTATACCAGCGGGTCAGGATCGTCGGGCTACTCCAGCGCCAGCTCGACAGGTACGGGCAGCTCGGGATATTACGATGAGGAGTCGTATGACGATTACGATCCGTCCTACTAGCCGTGCTGCAACTCGGCTTCCTCGCAAAGCGGGCCGGATGGCGAATAGGGTGACGGTGGCTATTCCGCTTCCCCTGTCGACGCGGGATACGCTGCGCGGCACGAACGCCGATATCGTGCAGCCAAACCTTCTTCAACGCCCGTTTCCCCATAAGAGAAGCGGGCGCTTTCGTGTAACGGAACGCAAGCACTTGCGCGTCAACCTTGTTTTTTGCCCTGGCCGAGAACATACTATCGAATTCGGGAATGCCCTCGAACACGTGCGCTCGCGTGAAAGCAAGGAATTCTGACCTGATGGCCGAGCCAACCGAAACCAAGCACGAAAATCGGCCGCGCCGCTGGCGTCGGCTTGGGTCGCCGCGCACGTTCGCCGTCCTCGCCGCGTCCATCCTCATCGTGGGCGCTATCATCTACGGCGTGTTCATCGCATACTCGGTCTCGTTGGGCGAGGAGTTCAACAAGATGTCGGCCGAAGGTATGAACGATTTCACCACGGCGCAGAAAATCGAGTCCGAATCGTCCATCGACGAGATTCGCAATACCGTGCTCACCATTCGGACGTTGGCAGAATCACCCGATATCGACCCTGAAGGCGAGGTGTTCACCGATTTTCTGAACTCATGGAACGAACGCGCGTCTTTCGGTGTGACCTACGTATCCATCGCCTCGCTCGAAGAGGGCGTTGTCGAGTCGAATCGGAAAGAGAGCGACCTCGAGATCTTGAGAAGGCTCAAGGCCGGCGAGAGCGTCGTGTCGGACGTGCGCAAGTCTCATCGGCTTAACGGATTCTTTTACAGCATAGCCGAACCGGTGGTAAAGGAGGGCGTGGTCGTCGGCGTGCTTCGCAGTATCGTCGACGCTCATAGTCTCATCGACACGACCCAGATCAAATCGTCGGTTACGCTGCTGGGTTCCGTGCTCATGAAAGGCGATGGCACCATTATCGTCGACTCCGAGAAGTCGGAGCTCTACGACGGGTTGAACCTGTACGAGGTGTTGCGCAACCAAGGGTATGCGGACGCTATCGTGAGCAAGATGCAGGAGAACGTGGAGAACGATAGCGATGTGGCCACCCTTGCTATTGGCAAGCGCGATGGCAAGACGACTTTCTTCACTTCCGTACGTCTCAATGAGAACGATTGGACTATCGTGAACTTTACCGAGGAGAATACGATAGCCGAGCATTCCCAGGTCATCCTGCACGACACGGTAGTGGCGGGAACGGTTCTCGTCATCATCAGCACCATAGCCTGTGTCGCGGTTGCCCTGGTCATAGGACGCTTCCGTCGTCGCGCGCTCCGCGGGGCCGAACGCTATGCCGTGCTTGCGGAGTTCTCGGATACGGTATTGTTCGAGTACTCGTATGGCGATGACGTTTTGGAATTGACCCCGAACGCGCGCAGCGTGTTCTCGCTCGACAGCCTACGACGCGAACACTATTTGGAGCGCGGAATCCCGCTGATCGATTTCCACGAAGAGGACGTTTCGCTGGTTGAGGAGATTCTCGAGCACCCCGCACCGTCGGGCGAGGCTCGGCGGGCTACCGTGCGCGCATGCACGCTGACCGGCGAGTACCGCTGGTTTTCCATCAAGTGCCGCTACCTGTACGAAGGGCAGGAGCCCTACGCCGCAGTGGGGAAGATGGTCGACATAACGCAGCAGCGCGCCTTGGAGGAGCAGTTGGTACGCCGATCGCAGATAGACGGTTTGACGAAGGCGCTCAACAAGGTAACGGCCGAAGAGAAGATAACCGCATCGCTTGCCGCGCATGATCGCGGCCTGCTGTTCATGATAGACGTCGACGACTTCAAACAGATCAACGATCGCAACGGGCACCGTGTGGGCGACCAGGTGCTTGCCGCCATCGCCCGTGCTCTGTTCGACGTGTTCCGTTGCGACGATCCGGTTGGGCGTATCGGCGGGGACGAGTTCGTGGCGTTCGTGCGCGATGTCGACGAAGCCGATGTGGTCGACGCCAAACGGCATGCGTTGCGCGATCATGCCGAAGCCATCACGAGGGACTTGGGTGTATCGGTTTCCCTGAGCATCGGGGTGGCGCGCTATCCGCACGACGGCGCGAACTATCAGGAGTTGTTCGATGCTGCCGATCATGCGATGTACCGAGAGAAGCAGGAACGCGACGATAAATAAGCAACAGCCCCCGGTTCGAAGGCGAACCGGGGGCTGTTGGCAATGCAGACGGTGCGAAGAGGGCCGAATTCGCTGTACCGACCAGGCTGCTAAGCTATAGGTGCGGCCGTGGAGTAGCCGTTCGGATTCTGCGACTGCCAGCGCCAGCTGTCGGCGCACATGCGATCGAGGTCGTACTCGGCGATCCAGCCCAGCTCGTCGCGGGCCTTGTCGCAGGCGGCGTAGTTCTCGGCGATGTCGCCTGCGCGCCGCGGCTTCACCTCGTAGGGCAGCTCCTTGCCGCAGGCGCGCTCGAACGCGTGCACGACGTCGAGCACGCTCGAGCCCGTGCCGGTACCCAGGTTGAAGATGCCCACGCCGCGCCGGGTTCCGTCATCGGCCGGCTCGCCGGCGATGGTGCCGAGCGTGTTGGCCGCACCGGTGCCCACCTTGCCGCCCATCCAGTCGAGGGCCGCTACATGGCCGCGCGCGAGGTCGACCACGTGGATATAGTCGCGCACGCCCGTGCCGTCCGGGGTGGGATAGTCGTCGCCGAACACGCCAACGCACGCCAACTTGCCCACGGCAACCTGCGCCACGTAGGGCAGCAAATTGTTCGGGATGCCCTTCGGATCCTCGCCGATGAGCCCGCTTTCATGCGCTCCGATGGGGTTGAAGTAGCGCAGCAGCACGACGTTCCACTCGTTGTCTCCTACATACAGGTCGGTGAGCACCTGCTCCAGCATGCTCTTCGTCTGGCCGTAGGGGTTCGTGGCATCGTGTTTCGGGCAGTCCTCGGTGATGGGGATGAACTCGGGCTCGCCGTACACCGTGGCGCTCGACGAGAACACGAGGTTCTTGCATCCGTGATCGCGCGCCGCCTCGCACAGCACGAGAGTGCCCGCCACGTTGTTCCAGTAGTATTCGAGCGGCTTCTGCACGCTCTCGCCCACGGCCTTGAAGCCGGCGAAGTGGATGATGGCGTCGATGTCGTTCTCGGTGAATACGCGGTCGAGCGCCTCACGGTCGAGGATGCTGGCCTCGTAGAATGCCAGCCGGTCGTCGTCGATGCCGGTGATGGTGCGGACGCGGTCGAGCGCAACCTCGCTCGAGTTGCTCAGGTCGTCCAGGACGACCACGCGGTACCCCCGGTTCAGCAGCTCGACGCACGTATGGCTGCCGATGAATCCGGCACCTCCCGTGACCAGCACGCAGGTATCCGAGGGTCCCTTAGCAAGGCTTCTGTTCGCCATGGTCTTCTCGCTTTCGTTTCCGGCGGCCGCCGTGCCGCGCACGTACTTCTCTCTTACGGCTATTGTACCGGCGATGGCGTACCGCTGGATGATTTCGTCGAAAGCAACATGAGTGGCGAAGAGAAGCCCGGGGGTGGCTCCCCAGCGATCGGTAATTTATACAAAGATAAAGATATTCTTGACAAAGTATAATAACGTGGGTAATATAGGTGGCGAGCAAGAGAAAACTCCTCCACTCTTCTCTCTCCACTCGTCCAGATCGAGGCCGCTCCCCCCCGCGGCCTCGATCTGCATTATCGTTCTTGCGCACGAGCAGATCCCCTCTTGGCTTGCACGTTGTCCTTGGGCCATCATCCTGCCGGTTTTCTATCATTGGATTGCCCTTCAACCCACTTCAACCTGCTTAGCCCCTGATCGGGGTACATTCCCCGGGCGGTGTTTCACGTGAAACACCGCCCGGGGAAGCGGATTCGTGCTAATTATTTCGCTGCTCTGTCGGTGATGATCCTGCATCGTTTTCGCGAGCCTTGGCGATGAGCCTTATAATGAGTGGAAATACGGACGGGCGTGCGCCTGCCCGCAACCGAGGCTTCCCGTGTGGAAAGGACTACCTGTGGCAGACATACACTTCGGCACCGATGGATGGCGCGCCATCATCGGTGAAGATTTCACAGATGACAACCTGGTGCGCGTCGTGGATGCGGCAGCGCGCATCTTCAAGGAGGATGCCGTCGCCGCCGGGCGCCCGGCCGATGCTCCCGGCACCCTCATCGTGGGCCACGATTGCCGCCGGGACGCGCATGCGTATGCCCGCCTTGCGGCCGAGGTCGCGGCGGCGCACGGTTTCCGCACGCTGCTCACGCAGGATTACTGCCCCACGCCGACGCTCTGCTGGTCGGTGGCGCAGGACGCCGATGCCGTGGGCGGCATCATGCTCACCAGCAGCCACAACCCGGCCGAGTACCTGGGCGTGAAGCTGCGCATGGCCGACGGCGGCGCAGCGGGCAAGGAGTTCACCGACCGCGTGGAAGCCGTGCTGCCCGATGCCGCTACCGCCGAGCGCGGCGCCTGCGAGGAGGCCGACCTCATGACCGCTTACCTCGACGCCCTCAAGCAGCGCGTGGACGTAGAGGCCATACGCGACGCCCACCTGCGCGTGGTGGTGGACCCGCTCTACGGCGCCGGTCGCCACTACCTGGCCGGCCTGCTGCGCGACCTGGGCGTGGAGGTGTGCGAGATCAACAACGCAGAGGATCCGGCCTTCGACGGCCTGCATCCCGAGCCCATTCCGCCTTGGGTCGACCGCTGCATCGCGAAGGTGCCCGAGATGGGCTACGACGCCGGGTTCATCAACGACGGCGACGCCGACCGCATCGGCGCGGTGGACGAGCACGGCAACTTCGTCAACCCGCACCGCATTATCACGCTGCTCGTGTCGCACTTGGCCGAGGACAAGGGCCAGCACGGCCGGGTCGTGTCCACCATCACCGCGTCCGCCATGCTCGCCCGCCAGTGCAAGCGCCTGGGCCTGGAGCTCACCAGCACGCCGGTCGGCTTCAAGTGGATCTACGCCGAGATGGAGAAGGGCGACGTCATGCTGGGCGGCGAGGAGTCCGGCGGCATCGGCATCCCCACGCACGTCATGGAGCGCGATGGCCTGCTCATGGCCCTGCTGCTGGCCGAGACCATGGCGCAGCGCGGCATGAGCCTGGGCCAGCTGGTGGACGACATGTTCCAGAAAGTGGGCAAGCTGGAGTTCGAGCGCCGCGGCCTCTCCATCACGGAGGACCAGATGGCGCGCTTCCGCGCGAGCGTCGTGCCGGATTATGCGCCCGACGAGGTATGCGGGAAGAAGGTCGTGGACGTCGACCGTCGCGACGGCGTGAAGTTCTACCTTGAAAGCGATGCCTGGGTTATGATGCGCCCCTCCGGAACCGAGCCGCTCGTGCGCGTGTACGCCGAGGCCGAGACGGTGGACGAGGTGCGCGCGCTGCTCGATGCGGCGGAAGCCGTGGTGAGGGTGTAGCTAGCGCTCACCGTACCGCGGCAGCTTCTTGAGCAGAGCCCAGGCGGCCTGCTTGCTCTGCGCGTCGTCCAGCATATGCTCGAACGACTTGAACGACACGGCGTCTCGCCCGAACAGGCGGCAGGCGCCGTCGAGGGGAACCTCCTGACGATATGCGGCGCCGAGTGCCCGAGCGGCCTCGGCGTCCGCTGCCACAACGACCAGCGGATCTAATCCTTCCAGCAGCAGAAACAGCGCCTGGCCGTCGAGTTCTGCCTCTCCGGCAACCTCGTGATCGGCAGTTCTCTCCTTGCCAGTTCCGCTTTCTTCGGTGCCCAGGGCCTTCCCGGCTGCGCTTTCCGACCGCAGGGCGACGTACGTGCAGCACGCGCGCCCGTATCCGAGCGCCGCGGCCGAGTTCTCGAGCGCGCTCCGCGCTGCGTCGCCGAGCCGGGTCGCGCTCGCCACGCACACGACGCCCGCCCGCGCGCCATCGAGGTAGGGTGAGAACAACTCCCACACCTCTTCGAGCGCTACCTCGTACATGTTACCATTTGCGGAATTTTTCACACTGTCCCTTGCGGTCGCCGGGCGTTCCACGTATAACGATCATGATAGCAAGAACCGACGGCAACGGCGAGGCGCCCTTCGGCGCGCGCCGCGAAACGATACAGGAGGTAGCCTTATGTGCACCAACGGAGTGAATACCGGACAGCTCGAGCAGATGATCGAGCAGGTCGACGACCACGTGAAGCTGGAGCGCCGCTGGGCGCACACGCTGGGGCATCTGGCGGGCGACGCCGGCTTCGCCACCGTGTCCGAGAAGATGCATGCTGCCCAGGCGTTGCTCGATGACGTGCGTGCGCTGCTCGGCGAGGCGAAGGACGCCCTCGAGGACGACGCCGCAGCAGCCAGCAACGTCACCGTCAACCTGGTCTAGGGCACGTCGATGAGCAACGATCTGATGCGGTTCTCGGTGGCTATGCCCGAGGACCTGCTCGTGCGCTTCGACCGGCTCGTTGCCCGCCGCGGACTGGCCAAGAACCGCAGCGAGGTCGTGCGCGACCTCGTGCGCGATGCGCTGGTGGAAGAGGAATGCTCCACGCCGGGCGCCGAGGTCATGGGCACGCTCACCATCGTGTTCGACCACCATGCCAGCGACCTGCAGGAGAAGCTGCATGCCATCCAGCACGAATACTTCGAGTCCATCGTGTCCTCGATGCACGTGCACCTCGACGAGCACAACTGCCTCGAGGTCATCGTGCTGCGCGGCGAAACGGGGCTCGTGCAGGATATCGCGAACCTCATCTTGGGTACGAAGGGCGTGAAGAACGGGCGCCTCGTAGTTACGACCACAGGACAGTATATATAGGTGGAAGACGCGTCGGCTCGGTGGCGTTTGAAAGCAGGAAGGTTTCAAACGCTGCGGAAACCTCCCTTTACGAACCGGGTCGAAGATTTAAACCTTCGTTTGTATGGACGAATCGAGGCAAGGAGCGTTATGGATAGCACGGTGATGTTGGGACACGGAAGCGGCGGTACGATGATGAAACGCATCATCGACGACGTGTTCTTCGCTGCCTACGCGGGTGACGAGCTGCTGCGCGGCGACGATGCCGCCGTGCTGCCCGCGCCGGCGCCGGGCGAGCGGCTGGCATTCTCCACGGACAGCTTCGTGGTGACGCCTCATTTCTTTCCTGGCGGCGACATCGGCCGGCTCGCCGTGTGCGGCACGGTGAACGATGTGGCCACGAGCGGCGCGACACCCCGCTACCTGAGCGTGGGCTTCGTTCTGGAAGAGGGTTTCCCCATCGACGATCTCAGGCGCATCTGCAACTCCATGGCGGAGTGTGCCCGAGAGGCGCGCGTGGCGCTGGTGACGGGCGATACGAAGGTGGTCAACCGTGGCTATGGCGACGGCGTGTTCATCAACACGAGCGGCGTGGGAACGCTGGCGCCGGACGTGGAACTGGGCGGCGCTCGGTGTCGCCCGGGCGACAAGGTGCTGGTCACCGGCACGCTGGGCGACCACGGCATCACCATCATGAGCTGCCGCGAGTCGCTGTCGTTCTCGGCCGACCTTGAAAGCGATGCCGCCCCGCTCAACCATCTCATCGCCGACGTGCTGGCGGCCGCCCCCCATACGCGCTGCTTCCGCGACCCCACGCGTGGCGGCCTGGCCTCCACGCTGAACGAGCTTGCCGCGCAGTCGGGCACCGACATCACCGTGGAGGAGGATGCCGTGCCGGTGAAACCGGCCGTGCTGGGCGCCTGCGAGATGCTGGGCTACGATCCGCTGCAGGTGGCGAACGAGGGCAAGATGGTATGCGTGGTGGCGCCCGACGAGGCCGACGCCGCGCTCGCCGCCATGCGCGCGAACCGCTACGGCGCGGATGCTGCGATCATCGGCGAGGTGGCTGCAGCGCAGCCCGAGCGCGGCCCCAAGGTGTTCCTGCGCACGGCGTTCGGAGGCACGCGCATCCTCGACATGCTCGTAGGCGAGCAGCTGCCCCGGATCTGCTAGAGTCGGCTGGCGGATCCGAGGTCCCGCGGAGAGCATTCTGCACATGCCGAGGGCTCCTGTGCGGAGGCCCCTCGGCATGCGGGCGCC
>OLQI01001676.1_pt1 | contig 13312 bp, 15 predicted proteins | sample 1672171 | NCBI WGS metagenome assembly OLQI01 (sample SAMEA3136655, study PRJEB25190) | human gut metagenome
TATCAACTGGACTTATTTTACCGTATTGGATGGGCTTGCCCATCCGTTATATTCAATAAATAAACTCATCGTAATAATCAAATCTTCTTTCCCTATTTTTTCTTGTTCGAAACATTCCTTCATAGTAGAAAATTCTTTTATTGTCGTTTTTAAAACAAAGGTATCTTTCATTGTTTTATCCTCCTTGTCTACATATTACAATTAATTGTCGACAATTTCAATATTATTGTCGACAATTATTTATTTTTGTATACATTAGCAAGTTATGATATACTTAATTTAAAATAAGGAGCTATCTATGAAAAAAAATGAAGGTCTAAGTGAACAAGTATATAATTACCTACTTTCTCAAATTCTTTCTGATGAATTAAAACCGGGAGAAAAAATTGCAGAAGCTAAGATTGCACAAGAATTTAATACCAGCAGAACACCTATACGAGAGGCTATGCGAAAATTAGAAAGTCAGGGACTCATTCAAATATTTCCAAAGCGTTATGCCCAGGTAGCTACATTTTCAGAAAAAGAAATTCAAGATATAGGAATGATTCGTATATCGTTAGATATTTTGTCAATTAAGCTTGCAGCCATTTATAGTAGTAAAGCTGAATTATTAAATCTGAAGAGTATTGCTGAACAATGCCTAGAAGCATTTAAAAATAAAGATGGAGTCAAAAGAAGAAAATTAGATTCAGACTTCCATGAAGAGCTTTGTCGCATTTCAAAAAACAATTTATTATTCAATATGCAGGAAGACTTATCTCTAAAAATTCAATTTATTTTAATGCATAATGATTTTAAATCCGTTAATGATGAACAACATTTATATCAACATATTCAAATTGTAGATGCATTAATAGAAGGCGATATTGAAAAGGCATTGAAGCTAGATATTCAACATTTATCTGAATTCTATTGTCTTGATATTGATTCCCCTATCGAATTCTTTTTAAAAAATGCATAAAAAAACAAGTCAAATCGACTTGTTTTTTTATTTTACCTATTTCTTTTCAAATGCATTTGTTTCCGGATTAAATTTAGCATCATGAAGCCAAGTATATGCTTCATCTTCACAACGATCTGTTTGAAGCCATGGATTACCATCCAAGTGACGAATCATCCAACAAGTATACATCTGATATCCAGGCGCTGTTGATTGTGGATGTAGCTTTCCTCCTGGAATTGCTGAAAAACTTCGGTTCACACTTTTATATACTTCATCCCCTACAAAACTAGCTCCAAATCCTTCTGGATGATCAAATAAGAAATAGTAACATTCTGGCTGTGGATGTCTATGTGGCAAATATCCAGACCAGTTTCCTGGATCATTTAAAACTTCACCTAAAACCATATTACTCTTCGGCTCAATATCATGATCAATAATTGTATTTACTCTACGATTTGCGACATTGCCATACCAACCTTGACTTGAATATTTCCATGGAGCATCTTCTGGTGTATATAATTTAGACTTGAATGTTACCTTATTCTTTGTTTTCTGAACTAAAACCTCTGTTTCTTCTAATGCCTTTGCAGAGATAATTTTACTATGTGAAACATGCCCTGCATATGGACCTTCTAAAAATACACTTTTACGCGAAACAATTTTCTCTATTCCATCTACATTGATTTCAATCTTACCGTTCAATAATAAAGCCGCAATTTCTTCATCATCACTTGTAAATATTTTTGTTTGATTCTTTTCCAACTTATATACGCGAATATCCATCAACATATCTCTATATTCATTTTCATATGTTGTTAGAATCATTTCTCCACTCTCATCAAATTTTGGATATCCAAACACCTTTTTTTCCATAAACAACCTCCTATTTTAACTTTTTTACTACATTATATAAAGTTGTTTTATCCCCTACATTTCCAGGGAAAATTACGACTGGTAAATCTTCAAACTTGCAATCATCAACACAACGAATCACTCCCACATTTTGTTCAATTTGACCTAAAACATAAGCCATTTTTACGGTTAATCCATTTGTCAATGCATCTGACGATGTAATTCCACCTTTTGTGATCAAAAATCCCGGTCTTTGTGTCAACTGCTTTAAAACATTAGTTAGTGCAAAAGATATTTGAGTTGCCATTTCTAATTGTTTCTCTTTGTCATCACTAGGAAAATCTACTCTGTCTCTTCTTGTTGCTAAAACAACTAATTTATTATTCTGCAACAAGTTATTTACAATATTCGTGCATCGAATTGTTTCTTGTTCAAGCGCTCCATTTAATATTTCATGTTGATTAAATTCAACCCATTCCAAATTTTTATAATTCTCTTTTAAATACTCAAGTTGCTCTTTTGTCTTATTCACATGAGACCCTACAAGAATCAGACCACCTAATCCATCATTAATACAGTCTTCTTTTTCTAAATAAGAAGAATCTGTAATATGACCTAATTCTTTAACTAAACTAGCTGCACATCTAAAAATATAGCGTTTATCCGTCTTCTCATAAGCCGATACAAACTTTTGTAAATCTTGCATACAAGTACAATTTACAATCACTTTCCTAAATCCAGAGACAGAATTTAATTTAGATACGACTAAAGATTCATCTTGTAAATCTGCTATAGAAAGGCTTATACAACTTGATGCTAAATATGCCTTATTTGTTTTTTCTTCAACATACTCTTTTAGGTTACTTGACTGAAAAGAGAATGTTTTATCTTTTGCAAATTCAGTTTTACCTACAGGTACCCAAACATCATTTACTAATACATAATGAATATCATTTTCTGTTCTTCGTATTCCATCTAAATAAGGACAAAGTATTTCTCCATCAATATGTATGTGATTCTGTTTTAACACATCATAAATAACCTGTGTTTCTGTTGGATAATGTCCCCTTAATGTTGAATCACTTCTCGAAATAATCGTAAAATCAATATCTAGCTTTTTTGCCACATCTATAATATTTTGAATTAACTCTTTATGATATTGAATCGTATACTCTTTTGAAAACGCCCTAGAATTCGTTAATATATAAAACATGTTTTGACTTTGTAAAAAAGCCTTTTCAATACTAATTTTATCCATTTGTGTAATCATGTACACATCATGAACCGTTTGAATTCCAGTAGGATCATCATCAAGTACAATATATTTTTTATTTTCCATAAATCATGTCTCTTGCGGTTTGAATTGCTAGCTCCGGACTTGTTAAAACTGGTTTATCAACATTCTTTATATATGGCAAAATTGCTGTCATTGAACCTTGAGCTAGTACAATCACGTCACAAACCTTACTTGCTTCTTCAATTTTACTTAATACTAACTGATTATGTTTTTCCACATTCTTTTCTTTCATCAAAATATCCAAGGCCCCATCCACTAGATATTCAATAACCTCTACATCTTTATTTGCTTCTACAGCCTTTCGCTTAATTAAGTTGCAACTAGGCAACATTGTTGATTTCACTGTCGCAATCACACCGATTTTGTTTCCTAATTCCACTGCTTTTTTAGCCATTGGCTCATCAATTTTTAAAGTAGGAATGGAAGTTGACTTTTTAGCAACATCAAAAGCTTCACCCACACTTGAACATTGATTGAAAATCAAATCTGGATGTAATGAATTTGCAACCTGAACATACATGTTCATTCGCGAAATAATTTGAGGTGTTGGCCCATTATTCTTTTTCACTTCTTCTAGAAGTGAATCATCAATGATATTAACTAACTCAACATCTGGCATATATTGCTTAACCAATGCTTTTAAATCATTCAATGATACTGGGCTTGTGTGAATCATTACAATTTTTTTCATAACTTTATCTCCTATAATCTTCTAATTTCATCATTGCATTTAAAATCAATTCTTTTGTAACCTTATAAGGCACATGTCTTAACTCTTGATTGATTACTGTTTTCTCTAAGATATCTGACAAGTCCTCATTTCTTCTTAGTTCTAAATCTGCTAAACAAATTGGAAGACCAATTTCTTCATGTAATCGATATGTTTTTTTCAACAATTCCATTTGATTATCCATCATCAATTGCACTAAAGTACCATAGGAAACAACCTCCCCGTGTAAATGGCCTTTCTCAATGTGTTGCCGTACTGTAAGTCCATAAAATAATGCGTGTGATAACGCTGAATTATATTCAGGATCCACAAGTAAAGATACACAACCTGTCGTAACAATTATGTTTTGTATAGTTCTTTCAACTTCTTGACTCAACTTATACTCTTTGGCATCTTCTAATGCCTTCTTTGCATCTCTAAGTACAGGATAATAACAATTTTCTCCAATCTTAATACCTAATTCACTGGTGAAATTTAATTCATCATTTCGAGCACTAAACGTTGATTCAATGTGCTTAGCCATCGTATCTCCTATGCCTGCCCACAAGTATTTGATAGGTGCTCTAACAATAATATTTGGTTCAATAAAACAATGTACTGGTGGATTTTTCAGTTGCACAATTTCCAAAAACTCTCCATTTAAATCATACATAATGCTGATTTTAGTGACTGCCGCGCATGTTGAAGCAATCGTGGGAATAGTATATACAGGAATATTCAATTGATTTCCAGCACACTTTACAGTATCAATACATTTTCCTCCCCCAATCGCAAATAATGCATTGCAAGATTGTATATCTTTTACCTGTAATATTTTATTCACATTTGCATAATTTGCTTCTTTTCCATAGCATTGCTCGGCAAGAATTTCATAGTTATCTGTATTTAGTACTTTTTCTGTGTATTGTTTTGCCTCATCATACGCTTTTTGTCCATAAAATATAGCTATTTTAGAGTGTTTGGGAACAAACTTGTCTATTTCTAAAAGTGCATTTTCTCCCATTGTAAAATTTGGTAAAAATGATGTTTTCATATGTACCTCCTAAAAAGGAGATTTTATTTCTCTAAAATCTCTTTTACAAATTTTTCTAATTCTGGATCTTGGCATCCGGCAAAGAAACATTCTTGGAATCGAGGTGACAAACTTCCTTTTACTAATTCTGGATCAATTGCCTTTAATGCAGAAATTAAATCTTTAGAAATAGCTTCCTTCATTTGAGATAATAAAGCTGCATTTCTATTTTGTGATTCTTTTCTTCCTGGTTCATTTGGATAACCCATTCCTTTTGGGCTTCCAAAAGCTTTTTCAAAGATATATTGTAAATTTAAATCTGCACCCCATCCAAATCCTTTAGCATATGGTAGTGCTAATGCGTTACCATTGTTAATTTGCAAGAACAAGTATGCATCTGATGGATCAATACAATAACCACAAACGACACCAGGAAATGCGTTACATGCCATCATAGCTCCTTGTCCTGTTCCACATCCAGTTACTACGAAATCTACTGCTTTAGAATTCAATAATAGAGCTGCTTGAATACCAATATTTAAATATGTTAGATATGGATCATCTCCATCTTTACACATTCCTGTGTTATAGACGGTGTGTCCCATTGGTTCAACCACTTTTTTCAATTCGTTCAATACTGTGGCATTTTTTGATGCCTGGCTAAATTCATTAATTAATGCGATTTTCATATTCTTTTCTCCTTGTTTATCTTGATAACCATCCACCATCGACAGGAATGGTTGCGCCACATACATAATCAGATGCTTCACTAGCTAAAAATATAACAGCCCCTTGCAAAGTCTCTGGTTTTCCCCAATATCCTGCAGGGATACGGTCTAGCACCTCTTTATTTCTTACTGGATCTTCTTGCATAGGCTTTGTTAATGGGGTATCCATATATCCTGGTGCTATGCAATTACAATTGATACCATATTTAGCTAATTCATTTGCCATTGTTTTTGTTAGTCCCATAACACCACTTTTACTTGCCGTATAAGCTGCTGTTAAAATACCTCCTGTAAAAGACAACATACTAGCAATATTAATAATTTTTCCTTTTGTTTTTTGTGTAACCATTTGTTTAGCTACACTTTGAGACAACAAGAAAATAGATTTTAAATTCAGATTCAAAATATAATCCCAATCTTTTACATCATATTCAAGAAATGGTTCGCGAATATTGGCACCTGCATTATTTAAAAGAATATCCACATGGCCATATACTTTAATTACTTCTTCAACAATTTCATCCATCTTTTCTACAGTTGGATTCGATAAATCGGCACGATAATAATGGTATTTCACGCCTTCCCTTTCAACAGCTTCGCGAATTACATGATCGTCTTCTCGTCTACCTATATTAAAAATATCAACTCCTGCTTTAGCTAATCCTTGGCACATTGCGAATCCTAGGCCTTGATTGGCTCCGGTCACAATAGCTACTTTTCCATTTAAATCAAACATTTTTGCCTCCTTTTAGATTTTTGCCTCCTTTTAGCTAATAAATAAGGTAGGCATCACACCTACCTTTGTTTATTATTCATTTCCTACTGTAACTGTTTCTCCATATACATATTGATTATTTGAACCAATTACACGGATATAATCCTTAACAAACTTTTTGATAGCTTGTTCTGCAACCATCATAATTTGCATGTAATTTAAACTAGGATTTTCTTCCCATGCAGCCTTCATTGCATCTTCTGCAGCATGGAATGCATCTGTACATACATTAATTTTATTGATACCACCAGCAACAGCTTTACGGATGTTTTCTTCTCCAGAACCAGAACCTCCATGTAATACTAATGGCATTTTTAATGCAGCTTTTAATTCAGCCAAACGATCAAAATCTAATACAGGAACATATCCTTTAGGATAATTACCATGTGCCGTACCAATCGCAACAGCCAATGCATCCACACCTGTGTCCTTTACATATTGAACCGCTTGTTCTACATTTGTATATAAATCAACTTTAGAGTTATCACCATCTCCAGCTTGTCCTACATGTCCAAGTTCACCTTCAACACAAATTCCTTTTTGATGTGCCAAAGCAGCAATTGTAGCTGTACGCTTTACATTTTCTTCATATGGATAGGATGAAGCATCGATCATTACACTTGAGAAGCCCCATTGAATAGCTGAAACTTCATCTTCAAATTTTTGTCCATGATCCAAATTTAAAGCTACTGGAACTGTTGCTTTTTCTGCCATTTCTTTAATCATAGGAACCATTTCAGTTGGATGTGCCAAGTTAGCCATCTGACCAACACCAATATTAATAATAATTGGTGAATGTTCTTCTTCAGCAGCTGTAATAACCGCACGAGCCATTTCCATATTTACACTATTTACTGCCATTACAGCATAATTGTGTTTATCCGCATGAGTTAAAATGTCTTTCATTGATACGTACATAATATACCCTCTTTCTATCTATCTTTTTAAATTATTCAATGTTGATATCTAAGTCTAAATCAACAACTTCTTCTTCGTGATTTTCTTCTTCAACAGGTTTCTTTTTGAAGATTGCATATAAGATACCAGTTACGACTGAACCAACAACCATGGCAACTAACCACATTAATGGGTTTGTTGATAATCCACATACGAAGATACCACCGTGAGCAGCAGGAGTTTCTACACCAGCAGCCATTGCGATACCACCAGCAATTGCACTACCTACCATTGAGCAAGGAATAAAACGTAATGGATCGTTTGCTGCAAATGGTAATACACCTTCTGTAATGAAGCAAAGTCCCATGAATAAACAAGAAACACCTGTATCTCTTTCAGCTTGAGTAAATTTCTTTGGTTGTAAGAATGTAGCAATTGCAACTCCAATAGGAGGTGTCATACCACCAATAATTTTTGCTGATTCTGGAGCAGCATATCCATCAGCGAATAATGCATTGGCAGCCATAGATGCTGTTTTGTTGATAGGTCCACCCATATCGAATCCCATACAAGCACCGATTACTGCACCAACTAAGAATTTAGAACCACCATTCAATGACATAATCCAATTTTGAATAGCTGTCATAACTGCTGTCATAGGTCCCATCAATAACATGAAGAACAATGCCCCAACAATAAATGTAACAAATACTGGAATAATCAATACTGGAAGCAAGCCTTGTAATGCTTTTGGAAGTTTTTCTCCATACTTTTTAAATACATTGACTAACCAACCAACGATAAATCCAAGAATCAATGCACCGATAAATCCGGCTTTTGCTTGGTTTGCTGTATATCCTAAGATAAATGCAGGAACGATACCTGGACGTTCAGACATAGAATATGCAATACCAGCTGCTAATACGGCACAGGCGAAGCTCATCGCAAAATCAGATAATTTTGAAATAGCCCACCAGAATTGGCCCCAATCAAATGCATTTAAATAAGAGAAGATTGTAGCTCCAGAAGCATCTGGTGCTAAGTTTCCAACTTCCCAACCTCCTAAACCTTTGGCAAGAGCTCCTAAGATACCACCGGCAACAACCATTGGAATCATGTAGGAGATACCAGTCATTAAGTGTTTTTTAAAATCTTGTAACATATTAATTTCTCTCCTTATTAGTCCTGTTATTTTTTACCTAATTTTTTTTCGATTGTTGCAATTAAACTTTTTGGACTCTTCATTGCAACACTAATTGGAATATCTACAACTGGTTTTCCTTTGAATCGTTCAACACCACCAACTGCGATATCATGAGCAAGAATTACTACATCAGCTGCTTTAATATCTTCTGGAGTCAATTCATTTTGTGCACCAATTGTTCCTTGTGTTTCAATTTTGCACTCATGACCAGCTTCAGTTGCAGCTTGTTGAATTTTTTCTGCAACAATGTAAGTATGTGCAATTCCTGCTGTACATGCTGTGATACCAATAATTTTCATTTTCTTTCACCTCCTGGCTTTCTTTTCTTTTGTTGTCCATATCATATATCGTAAAGCGCTTTCTTATTTCATCATTTAGGGCACTTTAATATGGTAATTTTTTATTAATTAAATTAAATCAATATCTAATTCCTCAATTGTTTCTTCCTCTTGATCCGATGTTTTTTCACCTTCTGCAACACAAGCTGAATCATTAACAATCACATCAATTAATTCTGATTTTGAAGTCACTTCTTGTAACTTACGAACACGATTGTCATTACCTAATTTTCCGGCTAGATCCGCCAATAATTTCATGTGATTCTCGGCAAAATTATTGTCGTCACTTACACAGAACAAGAAAATAATATTTGTATCTTGGTACCCATCTTCAGACATACAGCTCTCCCACTTTACATCTTGCACACAACGTCCAATCGCAATACCAATCTTGCGAACAGCACTACTTTTACCATGTGGAATTGAAATCTTATGTCCCATTCCTGTTGGTCCTTCTGCTTCACGAACATAAATGTCCTTGACAAACTGATCTACATCCGAAATATATCCTGCCTGCAACAATCTTTTACTAAGATTGCGCAACGCCTCATCTTTCGTTGTACCCTCAAGTTCCAAATCAATGATTTTTTCATCCAAAATTTCTTTTAATTCCATAATAATCTCCCTCCGCTATTGAATTAAGAATCGATAAAAATCTATATTTGATGTAAAGCCACGTAAGATACTTACTTGTTCATCTCCATCAACCAATTTTATGTATTGTTTATAGAACTGCTGCGTCCTACGTATCTCAAAATCCGTACTAAATTTAACTACTAACAAGAACACAACATCGACATATTTTGAATCCCACAAGATTGGTTTATCTAATGTAGCAATCACAATCTTTGCCGTATTGACCTCCTGCGTATCTCCATGAGGTATCGCAACACCATTCCCAATTGAAGTAGGTGTCATATTTTCGCGTTCCATTACAGTTTTAAAATACTTTTTAGTCACATAACCTTTATCAACCAGTTTGTTACAAAGCATCGACAACAATGATTTTTTATCTTTGACTTTTAAATGACAGAAAATCAAATCTGGCTCAAATAACTCGTGACATATCGCATTAAAACGTGCTGGCCTATCTTGCTTTTGCACACTTAATTCTTTGATTTTATCTTTTACACAATTCAAATTTGAATCACTCAACCAATCATCAATTTCCACTATACGATCATCTTCTGAATGTAAGTTTTTAGTTGTTAAAATCAAGTCATCTTTACAACGTGCTAATGAAAAATCATGCATACTTTGTACATGGATTTTCTTTATTTCATCGCAATTCCTTCTTAATTTATCGCAAATCATCTGGTTAATTCCATTCGATGCATTGGATACAAGAATTGCGGAAATCGGCTTTGAATTTCGCTCTAATGCAGATTGAATATAAATGGTGATGAAGCTTAATTCATCTTCCGTTATTTTCAAATTGAAATACTCTTCAAATAAAACTGAAATCAACCAAGATACTCTAAATGTAGTTGTATACTCATTTTTTATATACCCAGTTAGTTCATTGTTTGTACTACGATTGTATTTCAATCTGAAAATCGTAGGCCTTAAATGAATTAATAATCCATTATATAATTCGGTATCTTGTCTTAAATCCACATTTGTAACATTACTGATTACGTCAATCATTTTTTCTACGAATTCTTTTAATTTCGCATCATATTGCTCGATCAAAGATTCTGTATCATATGGCATTGCTTCATAATCAATCATTTTAGAACATAGGATCTGAATGGATAAGAATGCGATTTCTCCATCAGGTATATCTACATGAATATATCTTTGAATCTTTTTATAAATCTTTTCTGCTAAATGATATTCACTGTATTGAGAAAGAACTTCAAATTCTTTCTTTGAAATATTCAAATTTTTGATCTTATTTGTAACATTTTCGTAAACGGCAATACTTGTATATACTAGAATTTCATCAAAAGATTCATCGACTAGATTAAATCCCCATTCTTTTTCAACTTCTAGAATGGCATCTTTAATAATGTCAACTTGCAATCCTGGCATAAAATAAGTAATACCCTCATAAATTGAGTGTGTCTCATCTAGCTTCGTAATATAGTTTTTTAAAGCTAAACGATAAGAAGTTTCACTATACTCTAGTTCTATACCTTTATTACGAATCACATTCAGCTTAATATCAAACATGTTCAACCAATCTTTACAATCTGAGATGACTTTTAACATTGTTGGCACACTCAAATATAATGTATCGGCCAAATCTTTCGAAGTAAGCCTTTTTTTACTGTTCACATTCAATATTTCTCGCAATGCCAATACCATTCGAGATTTATCCGATTGAACCAATTCGTTTTCATCAGCACTAATCAATTTTTGTATCTTCACTCTTTGAGAAGTGTTGCACTCGAGCCACATTCCGATACGAGGTTTTTTTTCAATTGTACCTAGATTATTCTCTTTCAACATATAGTTGATTGAATCAATCTTTGTACGAATTGTTTTTTCAGATAACCCTATTTCATCAGCCAATTGCTTGTTCGTGACCATTTCATGTGTTAAGAAATATTTCAATATTAAATTTGAATAAATAGTCGTCTTATTTTTAACTGTGTTCAATTCGCTCACTCCTTGCATGTATAAATTAACATATTAAAATTTTGATAAAATTAAAAAAAATGGACTTTAAAGCGGTAATTTTTGTGTTATTTCTTTATAAATGTAATCTCTTTCAGAAAATTCAGTACTAAAAAAGCCCCTTATTAAGGGACTCTAATTAAAATATTGTTTTCATTGAAATAATTCATATATCGTTTATTTGGCAACTTATTAGTTACCACCACATTCATAGAATCAATAGGCGCAAAACAATTATAGGATACACGCGAAAATTTTGTGTCATCCGCTAAAACAATGACTTCTTTTGAAGAATGAATAACATGATTTTTTACCATCCCTTCAAAATTATCCATGTTCGTCAAACCATTTTCTAAAGATAAACCATATGTGGAAATGAATGACTTTGTAAAATTATAATGTAGTGCGGACACATCAAAAAAGAAGCTTTTAACTTTTTCTCTGTATTCTCCACCCAACAATATCACCTTTACATTTTTCTTGCCTTCAAGCATTTCAAAAGCTAATGCACTATGCGTTATAACAGTCATATGCATATCTTCATTCATAAAAGGGATAATTTGGCATGCAGTCGTACCAGAATCAATAAATATTACATCTTGCTCTTCTAATAAACTTGAAGCAACTTTACCAATTTGTTGTTTCTGATTCAAATTTTCTATTTCTCTTGATTTGATATCAATAACCTCAGTGTTTGCGACAATATCCTCGTTGTAGACAACTCCACCATATACTTTTTTTATCACATTGCGATTTTCTAATTCTTTCAAATCTCTACGCAATGTTTGTATTGAAACATCAAATTGATTTAACAACTCATCTAAAGAGGCAACTTTTGCATTTTTAATATAATTTTCTATTTCTTGAATTCGATTGTACTTCATATCTATCATCCTTTTGTGAAATTATACCATTTTTTATCTTATGATAATCTAATTTTTACCACATTAAAGATGTATTTTTTTAATTTAAGCCCTTACATAACAAACTAAAATATAAATAAAGAGAGGTACTTTAATATGCATACAGTTTTATATACGATAGTTATTGTTCTTATTATCATTTATGGTTTTAAAGCCTATCAGAATTATCCATCCTACAAGAATTCAATTCTTCCAACACTATTTCCTAATTATTTTGAATTCTTTTGGCGCATGTTTATTCGAAAAGATGCATCAAATAGTTCTTATTTAAACAAGAGTATAGGAAACCACAAGCTTTCATTCGCGACAATTGAAAACAGACAACACCAAGTCACTTCTAAATTTGTTCTTTTTTTCTATAACAAAGGAATCGCAATCGTTGAATATTTGGATTATCCTGGTACGTATTCTGGTAATGACGAAGATCGTTCTTGGATCATTAAAAGTAACAACAAAAAGATCCGCATCACTAATCCGATTCATGAGTTACAAACATATAAAAATCGAATTCAAAAAATGTTTAAGGATGGACAAATATCATCTGTGATTGCCATTAAAGATGATTCTGAAATTGATAAGATTCAAACACAGGCATTATGCTGCAAGTATAAGGATGTCATCACTACTCTAAACAATATTCAATGTGAGCACACGCTTAGTGAAAGTGAAATTCAAAATTTATTCGATTCATTTAATCAAAAACGATCAACATTATCATAACTTGCTCATAATTAATTCATTTTTTACCATATATATACTCATTTTATTTTAATTATTCCTATTCTCTTAAGAGTATTCTATTCATATAGGATAAACAAAAATTGGAGGTTATTATGAAATACTTAAAATTTGATACAAGCCGCCCTTATGATTTAATTTTATTAGGACGTGTTGCGATTGATTTAAATCCAGCTGTTAGTGAGGGCTTTAAACCATTAAGACACATTTAATAAATTAGGATATAAAGCTAAAATCAACACTCATACAACGT
>OLQI01001684.1_pt1 | contig 13293 bp, 7 predicted proteins | sample 1672171 | NCBI WGS metagenome assembly OLQI01 (sample SAMEA3136655, study PRJEB25190) | human gut metagenome
GTCATTAGCTAATAGTAAAAAGACTGCCAGAATTCCTGATGCAGAACCTGGCAGCCATTCTTATCCGGGATTTCTCCCTTTTATTTACGATTGTAATTGATCAGGCATCCCTTCAGGATGATCTCACGTTCATCATCCGTCAATTCTCCTAAAGTCACTTCAAATTTCTGAAGACCGCTCTCTTTTACAACATATCCGGTGATCACATCTGCCTTTTCGGCAACTGCTTTCTGGATACCGGGAAAGAACAGATAATCTCCATTTGCAAATGGCAGCTCGCCTTCTTTGATCAGGAAAGGAAGCATTCCCCAGTTGATCAAATTGGAACGGTAACGCTTGGTTGCATACTCATTGGCAATGTTTGCCCATCCCCCCAGTACCTTCTGACAGGATGCAGCCTGCTCACGGGCAGATCCATCTCCCGGCTTCACAGCAAAGATCGTGCTTCCAACGCCCAGTTTGCCCTTTCCGGCATCTGGAAATTCTTTCTGGATGGTTTCCATCACAGGCTTTAACTCAGGAAGTGCTGTGAGAGGACATTCTCCTGCCTGGATCGCTTTCTGTGCCTTCTGTACCTCTTTGGCACGGCCTACATACGCAGGATCCTTACGGGAAAGCGTAAACTCAGCAAGCCCAAGCGGATTGGATCTGTAGGAAGACGTCTCGCCAGAAGGAATCAACTCATCCGTTGTTGTAACAGGATCATGGATCTCAGAAACAACCTTCAGTACAAGATTCTCTGCAAGAGGTGCCATTTCCGGCCAGTCTTTAATATTCGGTCCAAACTGGATCTCTACAGACGGATCCGCAACACCCTTGCTGTCGAATACACGGTTCTCATAAATTGTCTTATCAAAGAAGTATTTCTGGCCTGTATATCCACCGGTATATTCCTCTGCAGATGTAAGGAAGCCTTTATTTGCTGCCGTAGCCGCAATAGATCTGGCATCCATAAGAGCAACAGAAGAAATCTGGCCATTCTGGATCTTAGATCCTTCACGGTTCGGGAAATTCCTGGTAGTGTGACGAATACTGAATGCATTATTTGCAGGTGTGTCACCAGCGCCAAAGCAAGGTCCGCAGAATGCAGTCTTAACAACAGCACCTGTTTCCAGAAGGCTTGCCAACACTCCATTTTTGGCAAGTTCCATATAGATTGGCGTACTTGCCGGATAAACACTTAAAGTAAAGGCATCATAACCAATACTGCTGCCCTTCAGGATATCTGCTGCTGCACAGATATTTTCAAATCCGCCGCCTGCACATCCAGCAATGATCCCCTGATCTACGTAAAGCCTTCCATCCTTTACTTTATCTCTTAAAGTATACGGAACCTTACCATCAAGGCTTACCAGGGCTTTTTTCTCCACATCTGCCAAAATATCATCCAGATTGGCATTCAATTCGTCAATGGTATATGTATTACTCGGATGGAACGGCATAGCGATCATAGGCTTGATCTCTGAAAGATCAATCTCCACACATCCGTCATAGTATGCCACTGCACCTGGCTTCAGTTCTTTATAATCAGACTCTCTGCCATGGATCTCATAAAACTCATGGATCTTCTCATCTGTCTGCCAGATAGAAGAAAGGCAGGTAGTCTCGGTGGTCATAACATCTACGCCAATACGGAAGTCTGCACTTAAATTCTGGACGCCAGGTCCTACAAACTCCATAACCTTATTCTTAACATAACCATTGGCAAATACTTTGCCAATGATAGCAAGCGCCACATCCTGGGGACCTACTCCCGGACGGGGAGTTCCTTTCAGATAAATAGCAACCACACCTGGCATATTGATATCATATGTCTGGGAAAGCAGCTGTTTTACAAGCTCAGGTCCGCCTTCTCCCATAGCCATGGTTCCAAGTGCTCCATAACGGGTATGACTGTCAGATCCAAGGATCATCTTACCGCAGGCTGCAAGCATCTCTCTTGCAAACTGATGGATAACCGCCTGATGGGGCGGTACATATACACCACCGTATTTCTTGGCACAGGTAAGTCCAAACATATGGTCATCTTCGTTAATGGTGCCTCCTACTGCACAAAGGGAATTATGACAGTTGGTCAGCACATAAGGAACCGGAAATCTTTCAAGTCCTGATGCACGTGCAGTCTGGATGATCCCCACAAAAGTAATATCATGGGAAGTAAGTTTGTCAAATTTGATCTGGAGCTTCTCCATATTACCGGAGGTATTGTGTGCTTCCAGAATTGAGTAAGCAATGGTATTTTTTGCAGCTTCTTCTTTGGAAACCGGAAAATCTGCCTGTCCTGCCGGAATGATGTCATGTCCATTCTGCAGATATACACCTGTATCGTATAATTTCATAATCCCTTTCTCCTCATTTCAGTTTTTTAAACTAGTACATCGAATATTAAGTTTCGATGTACTAGTATAGTGAAACAGTCAATGCTGTTCACCTGATTAAAGCCTATTATAAAATAAAATTTTCCTGACTGCAAGACTTAGGTTAGCAGAGTAAGATGTTACCAAGGCAATGCCGTAAAATAATAAATAATCATTAACCAATTTATTTTTATGTTGAAACCACTGAAAAAGAGTGATACCCTAATGATTAACGCAAGAATAACCTTATTTGGCGATTTTAGCAGGAGGAACAAAAATGGAGAACCATACCAGAGAACAGCTTCTTAAATTATTAGAAAATAACAGCCGGCTGACCAATGCAGAACTGGCAATCATGCTTGACGTCACACAGGAGCAGATCCATGATGAGATCGCATCCCTTGAAAAAAAGCATATTATCTGTGGTTATCATACACTGATCAACTGGGATAAAGTAAATGACAACGATGTTACAGCTCTTGTAGAGCTTCATGTCACCCCGCAGGGAGGCAATGGCTATCAGCAGCTGGCAGACCGGATCAAACAGTATCCGCAGGTACTTTCTCTTTATCTGATGTCCGGAGCCTACGATTTCCTTGTTATGATAAAAGGAAAAACCCTGAAGGAGATTTCCCTGTTTGTTTCCGGTAAGCTTGCCTCTATTGATGAGGTACAAAGCACAGCCACCCATTTCGCCCTTACCAAATATAAAGAACTGGGCGTTGACTTTAACAGTAAAAAATCTGATGAAAGAATGATAATGACACCATGAATGAATTTCTATCTGAAAAGGTAAAGGCTTTAAAGCCATCTGGAATACGTAAATTTTTTGATATAGTAAAGGAGATCCCTGGAGCCATCTCCCTTGGTGTTGGAGAACCGGATTTTGAAACTCCATATCACATCCGTGAGGCCGGGATCCAGGCATTGCAGGCCGGCAAGACCTTCTATACTTCTAACAGCGGCCTGATGGAGCTTCGTAAAGCAGTTTCTGACTTTACCAAACGACGTACAGGACTTACCTATGATCCTGCATCTGAGATCATGCTTACTGTAGGCGGCAGCGAAGCTATCGACGTAGCTCTCCGTACCATTATTAATCCAGGGGATGAAGTGATTTATATTCAGCCCAGCTACGTTTCTTATCTGCCCTGTATCCTTCTGGCGGATGGTGTTCCGGTTCCAATTGAATTAAAAGCCGAAAATCGTTTCCGCCTTACCCGTGAGGAACTGGAGGCAGCCATCACTCCCAAGACCAAGGCATTGATCCTTTCTTTCCCCAATAACCCTACAGGAGCCATTATGGAAAAAGAGGATCTGGAGGCTATTGTGGATGTGATCAAAGAGCATCACATTCTGGTGATCTCAGACGAGATCTACAGCGAACTTACCTATGGAAAGGAGCATGTATCCATTGCATCCCTTCCCGGCATGAAGGAGTATTCCATTGTGATCAATGGTTTTTCCAAAGGCTTTGCCATGACCGGCTGGCGTCTGGGCTATGCTCTGGGCAATAAGGAGATCCTGAAGCAAATGATCAAGATCCATCAGTATGCCATCATGTGTGCTCCTACCGTAAGCCAGTATGCTGCAATTGAAGCCATGTACAACGGCGATCAGGATGTTATTTACATGCGGGAATCCTACAACCAGAGACGTCGTTTCCTCTATCATGAGCTGCAGCGTCTTGGACTCCCCTGTTTCCTTCCGGAGGGAGCTTTCTATATGTTCCCGGATATCCGTGAATTTGGCATGACCAGTGAGGATTTTGCCCTTGACCTTCTGAAGGAAGAAAAGGTAGCCGTTGTTCCAGGCAGCGCTTTCGGCGATTGCGGTGAAGGCTTTATCCGTATTTCCTATGCTTATTCCATTGAGGAGCTGAAAGAAGCTCTTCTCCGCATTGAACGATATCTGAATCGAAAACGCAGCCAGAAGACAGAATCCCCAAAGCAAGTATAGCCCTGGGGCAGATCTGACGGGGAGGTAAATATATGTTCCGTTTATGGGGAAAAATTTGGAAAGACAACCATATGCTTAAAGACGAAGTGGTATGTGATGACCGTGAAGACACCCGCACACACAAGGTTTTCCACTGTCTTGAGCAACTTTGCTATGATATGGATCTTGGCAATCCCATCTGGCTGGATACTACAGTCCGCCATTTCCAGAAGCATGACAAAGCACGTTTTTACCAGGATAATTTTATAGAACAGATTGATTTTGACTACCTGGAGATCCAGGTGATTGAAGAAGATTAAATGAATGGAACTCATGATACAAGCCGCATATAACATCATCTTGTTTTACTGAATCCAGAAAAAAACGGAGAAGCCCCCACATTCCCGGGAACTTCTCCGTTTTGTCATTATCTTGCCATCTTTGCATTGTAAGCTTTATTTATAGCACGCTTCTGTTACTTCACACGTACCTTTTTCGGTGAGGAATACGCTCCGTATACCTTACCGCTCTTTGTGCTGATATATGCACGCACTTTCACATAATAGGTTTTCTTTCTGGTAAGCCGCTTAGCAGTCGCTTTTGTAGCTGTACCTTTCTTTACAGTAGCAGCCAGCTTATAGCCACTTCCCTTTCTTTTTGAAACATAAACCTCATATCCATTGACTCTGGAAATTCTGCCATATTTCACAGTCAGAGATCGTTTGCCGCCTGTTACTCTGGAGATGGCTGCCTTCTTCGGTGCCAGTGTACTTTCGATCACTGCTGCCGGGCCTTTGGCACTTAAGCTGCCCTGGATAAAGAATGGAATCACCTTGTATCTGTACTTGGTGCCATACTTCAGTTTCTTGTCTTTATCCGTATACCGCGTGTTGGTACCACCGTTTAAGGTTGCACGCAGCACATATTTCTTTTTCGCTTTTTCATAGCGATATACATAGTATCCGGTTGCACCAGGCTGCGGATTCCAGCCAATGGTCAGTTTCTTCTGGGTAGCACTAACCGTTTTGCCTCCGGTTACTTTCTTAAGGTTAGGCTTCACAATATAGAATTCCACTGTAGCGGATCCTGCAAAGCTTCCCAAACCGCTGATCACTGCAGTTGCCTTTCCAACATTGATATTGCTGGAATAGGATACTGTATAATCCACACCTGCAGTAAGTGTACGTCCCATATAAGTAATATTAAGAGCAGGTGTTACAGCACTTCCTGTGTAATACTGATTGGGAACTGCCGCGATCTGTGCATAGCCAATGGATGTGGTTCCTGATGCTCTTACCACCCGGAAGCCATATTTTGCATAACTGCTGTCAGAGGTAAGCCTTACCTTAATGGTGCTGCCGGAAACCGTAACCGTTCGGTTTTTAAGCTCTGTACCTGTATAAGTACCAACCTTCTTTCCTGTGCCATCCATGATGTAAATGTAATCGAAATCATCCTCTGTCTCGGTATCCGAACTGAAGGTAATGGACACGGAACCGGCACCATCTACATGATAGCTCCAGGTTCTGTCTTCATTGTTTGCATATGGATGATCTGACTGGAACTGGCTAAGATCTGTTACATTCACCATGTTATCTTCCGGAGCTACAACGGTTACCTGGCAAGAAGCAGAAAGACCGCTTTCTGTAGCTGCAGTGATCACTGCAGTTCCTGGATCTCGTCCATAGACCTCACCATCACCATATACGTCAGCCACATCATAATTGCTGGATGTGAAAGTAACACGGTCCGTTGCATCTGACGGATAAATATCATAACTCAGATAATAGCTTTGTCCATCTCTTATGGTAATATTCTGAGTATTCAGGGTAATCCTTTCAGCAGGTACGTAGACCGTTACATTACAATATGCATGGAAGGTATCTCCTATACTTGCCTCGATCAGTGTTGTTCCTGAAGATATTGCTTTAACAGAAGCAACGCTGTTGTTTTCTCCTGATGTAACTAGCTCTGCCACATCTGGATCATAAATGGTCCAGTCAACTCCCTGCTTTTCTGTTGTATCAAAGGGCAGGAAATTCACACTTAAAACAGCTGAATCATTTTTCTTAAGTCTTAATGCACTTTCACTGATCTGGATACCGGTAAGCGGATTCGTCACTCTTACCTTGCAGGTTCCTTTCACATCACTCTTTGTGCTGACTGTGATCTCTGCATCTCCCACTGCATTAGCAGTTACTTTTCCATTTTCATCTACAGATACAATCTCCGGATGATCAGAAGTATAAGTAAGGGCTTCTGTTGCATTGGAAGGAGTAAGCAGTACTTCTACCGTGTCCTGCGCTCCCACACCGTCCAGTTCCAGTGTTGGATAGATCATGCGGATATCCGTTACAGGAACATCCTTTACAGTTACACTACAAGTATCAGAATAAGCTCCGCAGGTCACTTTGATCTGTGCTGTTCCTGCTTTCAGGGCCTCTACTTCGCCTTTTTTACTTACACTGATGATATCTGTCTGCTCTGTTGTATATGTACATTTGTCACTTGCATCTGATGGAGTAACTGCTGCATTTAACTGCTCCACATCTCCAACAGAAAGTTCCAGTGTTTCCGGTAAGGATACACCAGTTGCCTTTTTCTCTTTCTTAAAGAGTGCAATAACCTCCACATCCTTCTCAGGCATGATAAAGGTAGTGCTTGGGCTGTCTTCGTCTTCAAAAATTCCATCATTTGCAGTCCAGTGGTCAAACACATAACCATTCTTTGCAGCTGCGATCACATCTATTTCTGTGTCTGAATCATAGTTCTTCTCATTTTCGCTTACAATGGTTCCTCCTTCACCAGCTGTGATCTTAAAGGAGCTTGTTGTGAGCAGGCGCACATTTTCTGATGAATTACTGAGAAGAGAATATGCATCCTCTTCATTACGTCTTGGAGAATCTGTAGCCAGATACAGGTATGCTGCCTTGGAACCATCCATTGTGGTTCTTGGGAAATAAACAGTCCGTACTTCTCCCGGCTCCAGGGTTCCCATATTTTCCGTGTAAAGCACAGCACCGTCCTTAGCATCTGCCAGGATACGGAAGCCTACGTTTTTAGTTTCCAGACCGCTGTCGTTTACAATCTGCAGGACGATACATTCCTGATTGTCCATCATCACATCATCCAGCTGCTCTACATAAAGCACACGATAGCCAAGTTCAAACTCTGCTGCATCCTGGCGTACCCCACTGCCAGCCGCAGACACTTCTATCCTGTAAGTTTCCGGCTCATCATCCACATTCAGTTCCGGAACAGGGTAATCGATCTGGATCTGTTTTTCTTCACCAGGCTGGATCACTACATCTTTATGACCCTGACCAACTTCATAATCTTTCTCTGCACAAATGTAGGAAAGATCAATTCCCTCTGCTGCAAGATTTCCATTGTTCTTTACAGTGACCGTCATCGGCAGAACCTGGTCAGAAGCAACATCGCTGTCCTCAAAATCTACAGACTGGATCTTCAGATCCACAGTTTCTTCTACTGTCTTTTCTTCCAGGTCAGAATATTTGGTAGTGCCATTTTCGTCATATTCCGCTCTATTGTAGGAAAGAACCAGCTGGCCGTCCTCATTAAAGATTCCTGAAAGACCGGAAATAATTCCTGCTCCAAGGTTTCCAAGACAATGTACCTTTCCAAAAGCACCATTCTCCCAGATGCATCCATAAGCAGCCTTCTGATCCTGATCAGATGAAGCAGTGGCAGTCCACAGGATATATGTTTTTGTCTGGGAACTGATCACCTGGAAATCCTTTGTAAGATTTTCCGGAAGCTGTGCCGGATCAAACACATAAGAAGCTTTGTCATTTACATTTGCTTTATATGCAATATTCCCATCCTGATACCAGAACATATACTCTGTTCCGTTAAGGCTTCCGGTAATGATGCCGGAGGCTGCACTTCCTTCTTCTGTACCAAGACTTCCTGTTTTGCCGGTATTGATCTGAATATATCCACTCTGTCTTGTTTCATCTACATCTGCAAGGGCCTGTACGCCTTCACCAGAGGTAAAGGTATAGGTAACAACCGGGCCGGAGCCTGATGCAGCTACAGAGATCTGGGAAATATAACGGTTTGTTCCAATATCTACAGACTGTACGCTTCCTTTATTACCATTTGCATTGATAGAAGTATAGTATACATAACCTGGCAGTGTAGTCTCAAGCGCCTTGTTTTCAGTATGATACCATGCCACATATGCAACACCGTCTTTCACTGCGATTCCAGGAATGGTATCTGTCACATTATTATCTGTAAGAGGATATGTACGGATCATATCAGAACCGCTGCCATAGTGGATCACAGCTACACAGATCTCAGATGCGTTTGCCATCTGATCTACCGTAGCGGAAGAATCGTCAAAGGCCTTCTTTGTATCCTGCCATGCCACATAGATCACTTTCTTTCCTTCGTCTACTGCAACTGCAGGTGCAAAGTCAGAAGTTCCGTCATCATCAATAATAGTATATCCTGTTTCTCCTGCTTTCTGATATACCAGCTGGCTGCTGTTACAGATCTGCTTTGAGGGATCCTCATGGATCCAGAATTTATAATTGGTTCCGCCTGCATTTACAAAAATGGGATTGGAATCCGAGCCTGCAGTAATTCCGTTATCTGTCTCCACACCTTCCTCTGACGCCAGAAGGAAAGGCTGTGCATTCAGTTCATCGTAAATATTCTGATCCTGGCAATATACAGAACGATCCTTCCGGTTGCTGTCATATACAGTGACCGTAGCCTCTGCCAGCTTCAAGCTCTTCTCAAACTTCCACACTGCAGCTTTCAGGCTGGCAGATGCTGTCAGCTCACAAAGCTGGGTAGACTTTACAAAGTCCGCTGTATACTTAACGGTTCCTCTTCCCTCTGCGCCAAAATTGGCAATCCCCTTGGAACCTACGCCGCCTTCAATTGCTACAGAAATCGAAGGTGCAATGGTTCCGCTGGTCCATTTCGGCAAAAGTCCGTTCAGGTTCAATCCGTTCTGGTTTATAATACTTCCTCTGATCTCTGCTTCGATCTTTCCTTCTCCGCTTACTGAGATGTATGTAGGAACGATCCAGAAGAAATTGGTGGTATGGCTTCCAGAAACAGAACCGCATGCCCTGACGACTATATTGACCATTACCTTTCCGTTATCCAGATATCCTTCTCCATATCCGGCAACATTAAATGTAGTCTTAAAGCTTCCTATATTAAGCTTTGGCTGCTTCTTTCCAAGCTTAAAGTCCTTTGCCTTAGATTCCAGAAGTTCTTTGTTCAGCTTTTCCTTTTCCTTCTGGGTGCTAGGCATAAACTTCAGATTCAGACCAACGCTTACCTTTCCATTGTCATCGGTTTTCACTTCCAGATCCAGCAGATCATTCATACCGAATTTCAGGGCATTTCCCATGAACAAGGCTGCAAGGGAAGATTTTCCCACATTCCCCTCTCCCATGGTCATGAATTTCATCTTGGTAATACCCTTTGCCGAAACTACTGGTTTGGAAACCTTCAGTCCAAACTGGATCTCTTTGGAAGATTTACCATCCTTGGAAACGCATTTTACGTATCTTTTTGACTGGGAAGTAAGCTTCTCGATCACAGTGCCGTTTTTCTTTTCCAGTGTTTTGAATTCAAATACACCGGTTTTATTCTTGGCTACCACAGACTCGTCCTGCATCAGGAAATAGACACAGTCATCCATGTCGGACTCAACATTGATCTTAACGGTCTTTGTCTTCTTGGCTTTTGCGATCTCAGCGCTTGAATCCTCCAGAAATGAAACCGTATCGATCAGAAGGTTCTTGTCTCCCATTGTAACGGACTCAATCTCCGGAGTGGTGTCATTCAGATTTTTCAGGGTAAAGACCATTGATTCTCCGCCCTTAAGTTTCTTGCGGATCACCTTGGTGCGATACTGGTCTTTGGAAATGCTAATATCCACATCTCCGGCAATGCTTTTTATGTCATCAAAAAGAATCTTGCCGTTTTCATCTGTTTTTCCCTGAAGTGTCTGCCCATTCTGTCCTGTAAGAGCAACATCCACATCTTCCAGATATTCTTCTGTACCGGTATCCTTTACCTTGATCAGGAACTGGTTTTTCCCTACTGATTCATTACCTGAGCCTGCTGTAATGGAATTACCTACACTGATTCCATAATAGGTTGAAACTTCCATGGATTTGCCGGCAGCCAGTGTTTTAGGATCAAAGCGGATCGCTACTGCACTGTCTCCCAGACTGCTTCCCTCATATGGATCATAATCCCAGTATTCTCCACGGATGGATGACCAGTTGGTAAAATATACCACATCAGGTCTGCGCTCATTTCCTCTGTAAAGATATCCTGTAGCCAGTGTGGTGGGATCATCCAGACGGTCATATACCTGATAGGACTGAGGGATTGCTGCCCCTGTAAAAGTACGGATCGTGGTCTGGTTTCCTACTCCTGGGATCCTGAAAGGTGCATCGTCATTGTTAGCAAGCATGGTATCCAGCATAATACGGATACCTACATCTACTGCACTTCCGGATACATTGATGGCCTGGTAAGAAATCCTCACTGTATCTGCATAGCTGGCATTTCCGCTTTTTACCAGTTCCAGGGTCTGTATGATCTGTACACCGTTATAGGTCATGCTGGCAATTACTTTATTGCCCACACTGTTTACTGTATCTGCCTCAAAAAAGCGTTCCTGATCTCCTATTTTGATCAGGGTTTCTGATGTATTTGGATTGGGATGTCCATACAGAAGCTTTCTGTTATTGTCAGAATCGTAGTTTGGATTTCCTTCACAGGTTCCCATGGTAAACTTGCCTTCGCTGTTTACTACTGCTTCCAGATAATTATTTCTCAGCCAGCCTTCAGTTCCTGAAGAATGAACCGCCGCAGTCTCCGGATCCACTCCCAGGTACTGTCTTACATAGGCCTTATAGACCTCATACAGATGGATGTTCTCTTCTTTTGAAAGGCTGTCCACATCCACACCCTGACTTTCCAGATATTCTCTGAAAGACAGAAGCGCTTCCGGTTCTTCTGATCCTCACCGGAATCAGAGAACTCTTCTGCCTCTGTGCTGCCATCCCCAAACAGGGAGTCTGTCTGTGCTGTATCGGATGCATCTGAAAAAGCACTGTCTGTGTCATCAGACATCTGTGGTGGAATCTCCTGTGCGTCCAGCACCTGTTCCTCGTCCACATCCTCTACGGCTTCCTGTGCATCTGAAAATCCTTCAGCTCCCACCTCTGTCACAGCTTCTTCTGCTGCCAGCAGTGAAAGCGGCTGCCCTGCAACCATGGATACAGTCAGTAATGCACATAAAAACTGTTTCAACCTCTTTCTCTTCATCTTCTTTCCCTCGTTTCTGTACATTTTTTATTTCTGTACATTCTTTCACGAAAAATTATATCATGCAGTATAAATACAAACAACACATTTTCCTGTTTTTCATAAGCTTTTTCAAACTTTGATATGCTTTTGATATGCTTTTAATCAGCTTTTCATTAGCTTTTCAAATTGTGAAAATGCTGTTCATTCTCCCGAATTCATGTTATACTTTACCATAAACATAAGAGGTGACAGATAATGAACATAGCATTAATTGATGACATGCCCCAGGTACTTACCCATACCAGGAAGCTGATCCAGCAATTTGCTGATTCCAGCAATATAGATTTTTCCATCACCTGCTACTCCAGCAGTGAGGAACTGCTTGCAGATTTTACCCCACATAAATATTCCCTACTTTTTATGGATATCTATATGAACGGACTGCCAGGCATTGAAGCTGCCCAGCAGATCCGCAGACAGGATGAAAGCTGCCTGATCGTTTTTCTGACAAGCAGCAGTGACCATCTACCTCAAGCCTTCCACTGTCATGCTTTTGACTATCTCCAAAAGCCTGTCACGCAGAAGGATATTTCCCGTGTCCTTCAGGATGCCCTGCGTCTGATGCAGACAGATATCCAGTATCTGGAATTCACTTATAACCGCCAGACGGTCCGGATTCCCCATAGTGAGATCATCAGCATCCTTTCTGATGACCACCGTACCGTTGTTACAGACAATAAAGGCGGCCGTTATGATCCGCTGATCAGCTTTTCAAAGCTGACTGCTGATCTTGAGAATGAAAGCCGTTTCAGGCAGATTAACCGGGGAATCCTTGTGAATATGGACTACATTTCCGGTTTTGACAGCAATCTGTGTATCCTTTCCAACGGCCAGAAGCTTCCTGTATCTACACGCAGACTTTCCAGGATCCGTCAGCAATGGGAGGATTATACGTTTGCCTCCATCCGTCACAAGATGGCAGAAAGGAGACTTCATTCATGACTTTACAGTATTTTTTCTCTGACGTTTGCACCTACCTTGCCATTATCCCTGCAGCCATTTTCTGCTTTCTTCCCACCAAGCAATATATGAAATGGTCATCCCGGTCCGTGATCCTTGCATTTTCACTTCTTTTCATCCTACTGGTGCCTGCTGGAGTCTGTTTGGGATTTTTCTTTCATTTGGATGACAATATCACAGTGGGGATTATGATCATCATATTTTTCATCGGTTACAACCGCCTTCTTACTACCCGTTTCAGCCAGAACCTGAATACGTTCTGCCTGTGCATAGCACTGATGGCATTTTGCAGCAATTTTGCCAGAGGCTTTGACGCCCTGCTCCATCCTGATGCACCTGCAAACAGTTTCAGTCTGGAAGCCTGTCTTTTTCAATTCGGATGCAGTATTCTTCTGGTTCTGCTTCTTGGGTGGCCGGTTGCCCATTTTGGAAGCAGGCTGATCCATTTTCTGAAGGCAGATGCCCCCTGGTACGCCATGTCTCTTGTTTCCTGTACATTTTTTATTCTGAATATTTTCATCATTCCCCATAACTACCAGGTACTTTATTCGTATCGTGTATTTACTGTATTCTGGCAGATACTGGTTTGTATGATCTTTATGCTTTGTTTCATTTATTTTGTTTTCTATTTTGTAGCGCAGACAATTCTGACAAATGCAGAGAA